>Ga0224506_10002356_pt1 | contig 12892 bp, 9 predicted proteins | sample SF_Jan12_sed_USG_2_FD_169108 | JGI IMG/M metagenome (GOLD analysis project Ga0224506, IMG submission 169108) | Sediment microbial communities from San Francisco Bay, California, United States - SF_Jan12_sed_USGS_8_1 | ecosystem: Environmental > Aquatic > Marine > Sediment | place: USA... | reverse complement strand
CGATCAATACGCCATGATTCGCCATGCGCTGGATTTAGGTTTTTCCAGTATTATGATTGATGGTTCGATGTTGCCGTTTGCGGAAAATGTCGATATTACTTTTCGAGTCGTCAACACCGCAGAAGCCTATGGCGCTGGGGTCGAAGGCGAAATTGGCGGTATCGCAGGCGAAGAGGGCGTTGCTGATACGCATGGTGCAGCACTTGAAGCCTTGCCTTATACCAATGCTGAAGAAGCCAAAAAATTTGTTGAGATGACCGGCGTACATGCCCTGGCGATTGCGGTGGGTACGGCGCATGGAATCTATGCTGCATCACCACAAATTAGTTTTGATACGATTCAGGCCTGCCAATGTGCGGGTGTGCCTCTAGTCATGCACGGCGCCACAGGTGTGAACGATACGGATATGGCCACAGCTGTGAGTAGTGGCATTCGCAAAATAAATTTCTTTTCCGGTTTGCTAAAAAATGCCATGGATACGGTGCGAGCGAATAGTCTCAATGTCGATAGCGACTATTTATTATTCAAACAGAAATTAAATATTGTTTGGAGTGCAACTATTTCACAACAAATGCGCTTGTATGCAAAAGCTCAGCAGAACAAAAGAATTGTCGCACTAGGATAATAATGACGTATAGCATTTCAGAAAAACTCGACGCCATACCTAGGGCGATGATTACAAAAACCGAACTGTTGGCACAGATGCGATCATTCCTCACAGCGGATGCGGTGTTACATGAGGCCGAAGAGCTCAGTCCTTATGAGTGTGATGGTTTGTCGGCTTATCGTCAGGTGCCCATGTTAGTGTTACTACCGAGCACAATTGAGCAGGTGCAAAAAATTGTGAAATTGTGTCGACAATATTCTGTGCCTATTGTTGCGCGTGGTGCCGGAACAGGATTATCAGGTGGCGCTTTACCTTTGCAGCAAGGCGTGTTGCTGAGTCTTGCAAAATTCAAATCTATTCTTAATGTCGATCCCTTGGCAAGAACCGCACGTGTGCAGCCGGGTGTGCGAAATCTAGCAATTTCAGATGCAGCCAAAATTCATGGCTTGTATTACGCGCCGGATCCGTCTTCACAAATTGCTTGTAGTATTGGCGGCAATGTAGCGGAAAATTCGGGTGGCGTGCATTGTCTTAAATATGGTTTGACGGTGCATAATATTCTGGAATTGAAAATCGTAACTATAGACGGCGAACTGCTAACGATAGGAAGTCAGGCCTACGATAGTGCAGGTTTTGATTTATTGGCCTTGATGACGGGTTCAGAAGGAATGCTGGGCATTATTGTTGAAGTGACTGTGCGACTTTTAGCGGTACCGGAACGGGCGCAAGTGATGCTGGCAGCATTCGATGATGTGGAAAAAGCCGGTGCTGCCGTGGGCGACATTATTGCCGCAGGTGTTATTCCTGGCGGACTGGAAATGATGGATAGGCTTGCGATTCAAGCCGCAGAAGATTTTGCACATGCTGGTTACCCCCGCGATGCAGAAGCGATTTTATTGTGTGAGCTGGACGGAACCAATGAAGAGGTTTCAGAACAAGTCATGAAAGTGCGCGAAGTGTTGGAACAAAGTGGTGCTATCGAGGTGCGTAGCGCCAAAGATGAAATAGAACGTGCCTTATTTTGGAAAGGACGCAAGTCGGCTTTTCCTGCGGTGGGTCGCCTATCACCTGATTATTATTGCATGGACGGCACCATTCCCCGCAAAAAACTGCCCGAGGTGTTGCGTGGCATTGCCGATATGTCGGCGCACTATGAACTTCCTGTCGCCAATGTTTTTCATGCGGGTGATGGTAATTTGCATCCGTTGATTCTTTATGATGCCAATAAGCCAGGTGAGTTGGAGCGAACCGAGGCGTTTGGTGCCAAGATACTTGAGCTATGTGTTGAAGTTGGCGGCACCATCACAGGTGAACATGGTGTCGGTATGGAAAAAATTAATCAAATGTGTACTCAATTCGATGAAAATGAGCTAACACAATTTCATGCAGTCAAAGCGGCTTTTGATCCTGATGGATTGCTCAATCCGGGTAAAGCTGTACCCACACTTCATCGTTGCGCCGAATTTGGTGCCATGCATGTTCATGCAGGTGAATTGGCTTTTCCTGAGCTTGATCGATTTTAATCTTACAGGTGTTTTTTCATGTCAGATATTAGTGTGCAACTACAACAACAAGTGAGTTCAGCGATTGCAGATAAAACCGTGTTGAACATTATTGGTGGTAATAGTAAATCACGACTAACTCGTGCCGTCGACGGTCGACGCATCGAGCTGGCAGATCATCAGGGGATCATCAGCTATGAGCCAACCGAGTTGGTTTTAAGTGCACGCAGTGGTACTCGTTTGCAGGAAATTGAACAAGAGCTGAAGAAAAATAATCAAATGCTAGCATTTGAACCACCCCATTTTGCTACTAATGCAACACTGGGCGGAACGGTTGCTTGTAATCTATCGGGTCCAAGTCGTGTCTACCGTGGTGCTGCTCGTGATTTTGTGTTGGGTACAAAAATAATTAATGGTAATGCTCAAGTGATGAAATTTGGTGGCGAAGTCATGAAAAATGTCGCTGGTTACGATGTGTCACGCTTGATGTGTGGAGCCATGGGAAGCCTGGGTGTATTGCTTGAAATCAGTGTGAAAGTATTGCCTCGACCCGCCAGTGAAATCAGTCTAGTGCAAGAAATAGATCAACAAACCGCGATTATTCGCATGAATGAGTTGTCTGCTCAGGCCTTGCCGCTTTCGGCTAGTTGTTGGCAAGACAATAAACTATATCTTAGATTGTCGGGTGCAACATCAGCGGTACATGCAGCTCAGCTGCGCCTTGGTGGTGAATTGTTGCAAGACGATGAAATTTTCTGGCAACAATTACGCGAACATCAATTATCTTTTTTTAATACGGATAAACCCTTGTGGCGTTTATCCGTGCCTCCCACTTACACACCGCTAGAAGTGCCAGGTGAATGTCTGATTGAATGGGCGGGTGGACAACGTTGGTTAAAAAGCGATGCAAGTGCCGAGCAAATATTTGCAATAACACAAGCCGCCGGTGGACATGCAAAACGTTATGCAAATAATTCGCAACAAACAGTATGCCAGCCCTTGCAACCTGAATTGTTGAGCTTACACCGCAATCTCAAACAGGCATTTGACCCGCACGGTATTCTTAATCCTGGAATAATGTATCCGGAGTTTTAATGCAAACGCAAATTATTGAAAAGTATTTAAAAACAGCAGAAGGACAGGAGGCGGAAACTATATTACGCAGTTGCGTACATTGTGGTTTCTGTACGGCAACCTGTCCAACTTATCAATTGTTAGGTGATGAGCTAGATGGTCCTCGGGGACGTATCTATCAGATGAAACAAGTGCTGGAAGGTCAGCCTGTGTCGCGAACAACTCAGCAGCATCTCGACCGTTGTCTTAGCTGTCGTTCTTGTGAAACCACTTGTCCGTCCGGGGTTCAATATGGAAGGTTGGTAGACATTGGTCGACATATTGTTGAGGCGCAGGTTACACGACCCTTAGTCGAACGCTTGCAACGTTTACTTTTACGCAAGCTTGTTCCAAACCAGACATTATTCCGCTTGAGCCTAGGGCTTGGCCGACTGTTTTCACCAATATTGCCAAAGCAATTAACACAAAAAATCCCAATCAAACAAACTGTGACGGCTTGGCCGGCACGATCACATCAGCGAAAAATGCTGGTATTAGATGGTTGTGTTCAACCCATCACCGCGCCGCAAACCAATGCTGCCAGCGCTAGGCTACTGGATCGATTAGGTATACAACTGATTAATGCAAAAAACGCAGGTTGCTGTGGTGCGGTGAGTCATCATCTGTCTGCACCTGAAGAAGCCTTGGTTGCCATGCGTCGCAATATTGATGCATGGTGGCCGTTGCTTGAACAAGGCGTTGAAGCAATTATCAGTACGGCGAGTGGTTGTGGTGTAGTGCTTAAAGAATATGGCCAGTTGTTACAGCATGATAAACATTATGCATCGAAGGCAGAAAAAATTTCGCACTTAGCCAAGGATTTAAGTGAGATTTTAATTGATGAAGATTTAACGGCCTTTAAACTGAATAATCCGATAAAGGTTGCGTTCCATGCACCTTGCACACTTCAGCACGGACAAAAAATTGTAGGTGTCGTGGAAGCTATTCTTTCACAAGTCGGCTATGTGCTAACAGAAGTAAATGATGCACATTTATGTTGCGGTTCAGCGGGGACCTATTCCATTTTACAATCGAAGTTGTCTCAGCAATTGTTGACGAACAAACTAAACGCCTTGCAAGCTGATTCGCCAGAATTTATTGCGAGTGCAAATATCGGTTGTCAGATGCATATGGCCACTCAAGCTGATATTCCTGTTATGCATTGGATTGAGTTAGTGGAGCAGGCAGCAGATCGTTCTAAGCCGTCTGAGACATTATGCTAACATGAAAATTGCTTGATCTACAAAGATGCAGGAAAGTTAGTTTGAGTGTTGAGTAATTGTTGCATCTTGTTTTATTAAGTGAACACCCTAAGAAAATGATTGGGGCGTTTTTGTTTGATTGCAAAAGCATTCAAATCGGCAGATAAGGACAAGATTTTTTAATAAGGAAATCCGCTTATCCTATCGAATATGGCTCATCGGGTTTACCCACAATAGTAAAGTCCTCTATGAAATCATCAAATTTACAAGCGAAAATTCGATGTAAGCTATTCCTTGAATTTTAACAAAACAATAAAGTTGAGTCTGCCGATGTTGGCTTTGTTATCTTGGTTGAGCTTGCCCATGATTTCTTTAATTATTAATCGAGCTTGCAAGCCTTGTTTTTTACTTGTTTGATTTAAGGTAAGCTTGTCTGCGTCGACTTTTTTGACGATTTTTTTATCAAGTTGTAAACTTTGCAGTAGTAGATCTAAATCAAATACGACCTTGTCTTTGTCATCCAGATCAATACTGAAACTACTATTTGTTAGTTCAATGGAAACATTTCTGATTTGTTTATTGTGTTGCAACGTATAGGTTTTTAAGTGTTGCTTCCTATTGTAAGCATAAAAAATATCGTGTCCGATATAGTCATACCCTGATATTGCAATAAAGTTGTGATCAAAATCCAAAGCCTGTTCATAATGGAAAGTGTTGTTAGCGTTTTGTCGGTTTTGTCCTGAGCGAACATATTCAATGCCCATCAGTTTCATTAGATTAGAGCCAGCATCATATTTATTGGAGCCGAGTTTGTTGATCTCAGCGTCGCCAAGTAAGTTTTGAATTTTTGTATGTATATGTGTAAGTCGATTGTCGTTTTTGCCAATATAGTCAGCAATGCTGCTCAATGTTTTTCGATCATCAAAAGGAAGAGCATTGTCTGCTCTGATATACTGATTGTTTTTGATCAGGTCATGTTTATTCAGCAAAGTTTCAAAACGAGCAACTTGATTGTTAATCGATATTTGAAATGCGCCCCAGGGGCCGAAGGATGCAAAAAAACTTAATATGGCAAGTATGATAGGGACATACTTAATATGAAAGTTTTGTTTATAAAAAATGCCCATCATGGCAATACTAAAAAACCAAACACCTAACAGTATCACGGCATAACGCTGTTCTGTCATACCATAATCTTCAATGCGGGCACTAATGCTCACTGCTAGTAAAATGACGGGTACGATCAAAGCGTAGTAATAATAGTTATCGAATAACTGCAAAAGCCGGCTGCCACTATCACGAATGGGATAGATCACCAGTTTAGTGATGATGCCAATCGTGCCAAAGCTGGTGATCATCCAGCCAAGATTGCCTCGGGGTAATTCCCATTGCAGAATTATTTTGAAAAAATAAATATATAAAATCGCCATATAAACATACATGAGTGGGATTAAAATATAATTGGCAATAAAATTTATGCCTTTGGGAAAGGTGCAACTGGTTTCATCATCGTCAAAACCTTGGCCCATATTGGCTAGAACATAAAAACTGAACAATAGGCCCCAGCTTAGTGCCCAACCATCGGCATAGAGTTTTGATGGAATATCGATTTCAAAAAGATAGTCAATACTGGCCAGTATTAAAGAAAGCCCGCCTCCCAGTATTGTCGCCGCGATCGCTGCAAAAAACACGGCTGTGGCGGTTTGGTAATTAAAATACCAAACCGTTGCAGATGTGCCAGCGTGTCGAATAAAGGGTGAGAACATGAGACTGAGCAAAACTGCCACAGCAAAAAAAACATAAACAATTGGTGTTGCCCTATCCAGAATAAACCAGACAAAAATGATGATTAGGGAGAGGCAAAACAAAATAGCCATTAGATGAGATTTCAAAGCCCACTGTCGGCTTTCGGCCAGCAGTTTTTCCGACACTAACAACAGTGCGCCAAACAAAAAGCTATAATATAGTTTCACTAGTGTTTCTTTTTCAAGCTCACCAATATCATGAATCTGCACCAACATAAGCAGGGTAGCTGCGATTATACAAAATGCTGCAAGTGGAAATCGATATAGGGCTAGTCTGATATCAGGAATGAAACGGTTCCAGCGGGTAAAAGATATGTCCATATTTTGACTGTTCTCGTAGTAGCGATGGTTTAGTTTAATCAGGCAGGAATTAATCCAGTTGAGCAATAATCGATGCGCAAGGCAGAACAAGCATGCACAATCAAGACTTTGAGCTCAGGTAACTGCTCTGAATCAAGATCGACTGACTAATATTCTAGACCTGTAGTATAGTTATGAACCAGATAGTACATGGCTTCTATGTGACCAGTATTATTGCCTGGATCATCAATATGGGCAACTAGCTGTTGTGTGTTTAAAGCTTTGTCAGGTAATGAAATTGATTTTGATCATTTATTTGATAGGGGCAAAAAACTGGCTTTGATAAGTTCACGACGAATTGACATGAGTTGATTGAAAGCTGGTATTCATAAGCGAAAACATTAGCATCTAGCTAGAAGCTAATTTGAAGCGCAAATAAGTGGTGAAAAACAAAGTATCGCTGTGGATATTGAGTAAGATCTAATAGTGGTTGTTATTTATTGGGCGATTAAAGCGCAACATTCGCTTGATGTTCGTTTCTACTTTGATGGACAATGAAAGTTGGAGCCAGTAGAAATATAAGGGCGGTTAAAAGAAATTCAAATGCTTGAAACTCGCACAAGATTATTGGGCATACAAAATGTCAAAATGGTTAATGGCAACAAGCTGTACTATACGCTGAGCTGGGCATGTGCTAGATAATGGCATTGTTTGATGAGTGGATTATGAAGCGAGAAAAAAGATTTAATGCATGAAATCTCACTATGCCAAGCGATTCTGCAAATTATTGAGGAGCAATCGGTATTACAGAATTTTGTCAAGGTCAATCGAGTGAATCTTGAATTTGGTGCGCTAGCGGTCGTGGACGAGCAGGCACTGCGTTTTGCATTTGATGTAGTGAAGCGAGATTCCATTGCTGAAGCCGCGGATTTGCACATCATCCATCTTGCTGCACAAGCGAAGTGTTTATTATGTATGAAAATGGTTAACATCAAACAACGATTCGATGCATGTCCTGATTGCGGTAGTTATGAATTACAAGTCCATACTGGCGATGAACTACGTGTTAAAGCATTGGAGGTGGAATAATGTGTGTTGCTTGTGGTTGCGGTAGCGACAAGATAACAATCGATGGTCAACAGCATGCCCACGATTCTCACGGCCATGGTAGTCGTAGTTTACAAATCGAAATTGATGTGTTGGCGAAAAATAATGAGTATGCCAAACAAAACAGAGATTTTTTTACACAAACTGCTACACTGGTTTTAAATCTGGTATCAAGTCCCGGCTCCGGTAAGACCACCTTGTTAACACGTACACTAAACGATTTAAAATCAGGTCTACCCATGGCTGTCATTGAAGGCGATCAACAAACTGCAAATGATGCCGAGCGCATCAGTGCGACCGGTGTACCCGTGGTGCAAATTAATACCGGCAAGGGTTGCCACTTAGATGCTCACATGATTTCACATGCAATGGAAAAGCTAACAATTGAAAACAATAGTGTGTTGTTCATTGAAAATGTTGGCAATCTGGTATGCCCTGCAATGTTTGATCTTGGGGAAACGCACAAAGTGGCGATATTGTCCATCACCGAAGGCGAAGATAAACCCATCAAATACCCGGATCTGTTTCATGCGGCTGATCTACTGCTATTGAATAAACTTGATTTGTTACCTTATTTGGATTTTGATGTGGATCAATGCATTGCCTATGCGCGTCAGGTCAATTCAAACATAGAAATCATTCAAGTGTCAGCCACTCTGGGAACCGGTTTAAACGATTGGTATGCTTGGCTTGAAAAACAAAAGCATAAACAAGCCCATGATGCTTTCGAATGCACCACAGTTTTATCGAAATAGGATTAGACCATGTGCCTAGCCATTCCTGCAGAAGTCATTCATATTGAAGCGGATCAAGCGCTGGTTTCCCTCGGTGGTATAAAAAAAGAAATTTCCCTTGCACTGGTGGACAATGTGTTTGTGGGCGACTATGTGTTGTTACACGTGGGTTATGCACTTAATAAAATTGACCCCGATGAAGCCAAGAAAACACTTGCACTTTTTAAAGCAGCCGGTGTGTTTGAGGTGGATACATGAAATATCTTGATGAGTTTCGAGACCAAAACCAAGCACATAATATTGCTGCTGCAATTGCCAACGAAACTAGGCCTGATCGTGACTATCGTATAATGGAATTTTGTGGTGGTCACACCCATGCAATTTTTCGTTATGGCGTGCAAGACTTGATGCCTAACAACGTGCAGTTTGTACACGGTCCGGGTTGTCCAGTGTGTGTATTGCCGATTGCTCGCTTGGAAGCAGTCATGCAAATGCTACGGCAATACCATATTATTTTGTGTACTTATGGCGATATGATGCGTGTGCCGGGGGTGAATCGTCGCAGTTTATTGCAAGCCAGGGCTGAGGGTGCTGACATACGCATGGTTTATTCAACCACGGATGCACTGCAAATTGCGCGCGATCATTCGACACAAGCCGTAGTTTTTTTTGCCATTGGATTTGAAACAACAACACCCGCCACGGCAGTTGCCATTAAACAAGCACAAGCAGAAGGATTAAAAAATTTCTCGGTAATGAGTAATCATGTGCTTACACCTGCCGCCCTCGGTGCAATACTCAATGCTGAGCAACCGGTGGCGATTGACGGTTTGCTTGGGCCATCGCATGTCAGCAGTATTATTGGTAGTCAGCCTTATGAGCATTTTGCGCAACACTATCAAAAACCAATTGTAGTTGCTGGTTTTGAACCACTTGATGTAATGCAATCAACACTGATGTGCATACGTTTGTTGAATCAAGGGCGTAATATTGTAGAGAATGAATATACTCGTGTAGTGACGCACGCGGGCAATCGCAAAGCGCAAGCACTGATACAAGACGTATTTGAAATACGCGACACCTTTGAATGGCGTGGTCTTGGTCAACTTAAAAACAGTGCGTTACAAATTCGCCAAACGTTTGCCGAGTTTGATGCAGAACGGCGTTTTCCGGTTGAGCCTGATGTATTGAAGGAAAACAAAGCCTGTGAGTGCCCGGCGATTTTACGCGGTCAAAAACGTCCAACCGACTGCAAACTTTTTGGCAATGGCTGCACGCCCGCCTCGCCCATAGGGTCGTGTATGGTATCGTCCGAAGGTGCCTGTGCGGCTTATTGGAGTTATGCGGGATTTCGTGTCCCGGCAAACAATAAACAATATGAAAACCTAAGTGGATAGTTGATGAAACTCAATATCAAAAATGGCAAAATTGATATGAGCCATGGCAGTGGTGGCCGAGCGTCGGCTCTGTTGATCGAAGAACTTTTTCTAAAATATTTGAACAATGATTGGCTAGCTCAGCGAAATGATAGTGCAACTTTCAATATCGACGCCGGTCGCATGGTAATGTCAACTGATGCACATGTCATCTCACCCTTATTTTTTCCTGGCGGAGATATAGGCAGTCTTGCCGTATACGGCAGTGTTAACGACGTGGCCATGTCCGGTGCCAAACCACTCTATCTTTCAGTTAGTTTTATTCTCGAAGAAGGTTTTGCTCTGTGTGATCTGGAATGCATTGTCATAAGCATGGCCCAGGCCGCCAAAGACTGTGCTGTGAATATTGTGTGTGGTGATACCAAAGTGGTCGAGCGGGGCAAGGGTGATGGTGTTTTTATTTCAACAACAGGTGTTGGCGTGTTGCCGCAAGACGTAAATATTTGTGGCAGCAAGGCACAAGTTGGCGACATAATTATTCTTAGTGGTAGCATAGGTGATCATGGTGTTGCCATACTTTCCAAACGTGAGAATCTTCAATTTGAAACGACGATTGAATCAGATTCCGCTGCACTTAATCACTTGGTCGCCGACATGGTGAATGCAGTTCCGCAAATTCATTGTTTAAGAGATCCAACCCGTGGTGGACTAGCCACAACACTTAATGAAATCGCAACACAATCCGCGGTTGGTATGCATATTCATGAAACAGCGATCCCTGTTAAGGCTGAGGTTGCTGCGGCTTGTGAATTGCTCGGGCTTGATCCTTTGTATATGGCTAATGAAGGCAAGCTAATTGCGATTTGTGCTCGCGCAGATGCCGAGACTTTATTATGTGTAATGCGTGATCATCCGCTAGCAAAACACAGTTCCATTATCGGCGAGATTGTAGCGGACAAGCATCGACTCGTGCAAATGCATACGGCTTTTGGTGGTCAGCGAATAGTGGATTATTTAAATGCTGATCCGTTGCCTAGAATTTGTTAATGTGGTTTTACATTGTTTTTACAAATTAAAAATAATCACATGCAGGCGCTGTTTTAATTATTCTAATTTTGCATGATTTGGAATGAAAGCTTATTGAAGCACAGCTAAGTAAGTTGCAAAATGAGTCAAGCCAAAGTCGAGCTTAAACCTGCTACCCACAATTGGCCTAAACTCAGCCCGCCATCGTTAATTGGCGCTTGTCGTGAGAATTTTACTTGCAAATTTTTCTTGCTTAGTTCGGTGTGTAAACCACTGCTCAATACCTTATTTAAAAAACAACCACCGGATAAAAGAATGGTGTCAATTTCATAGTGTGTGGCATTTTGATATAACCACTGGCTGAGTCCGGCGATTAAGGTTCCATGAAACAAATTGGCGCCGTATATTGGCTCGCAATCAATGAGTTGTTCTAGTAAGGGTAAAAAGTCGAGTTGATTGTCATGTATATGCCAGCCATGCTGCATAACGATGGCTTTATCAAACAGACTTTCTAGCATCATGGCGGCCTGGCCTTCATGGTCTGTGGTGCTTATAATTTTAAGTAGACCAGCTGCGGCATCAAATAAACGACCGGCACTGCTGGTTAGTGGACAATTAATATTTTTTTCTAATAGCTGTGATAATAAATCACTGGCGTCATGTTGAAAATAGTTCTGAATTTCCGTGCTACGACCTAAGTGAAAAAAAACACTGGCTGCCATGCGCCACGGTTCTTGGCTGGCGCGATCGCCCCCGGCTTGTTTTAATAAGGACAAATGTCCAAGGCGCTGGTAATGCGCTTGATTAAGCAATAATAGTTCGCCACCCCAGTGTTGATTATTTTCACCCAGGCCAAAACCATCCAAGGCTAAACCAAGAACAGGTGTCGTAATATGATGTTCTGCCGCTACTGCGGCAAGGTGGGCGTGATGATGTTGTACCGCAAGCGCAGGTTTGGAATATTCCAGCGCAAAACGAGTACTAAGAAAATCCGGATGCAAGTCATGAGCAATCAGTTCGGGTTCGATTTGCAATCTATCTAACATTTGTTGCACAGTATCGCAAAAAAAATCATACTTGGCGCGTGTAGACAAATCACCAATGTGTTGCGATAAATAAGCTTTGTTTCCACGACTGACGCAAATCGTATTTTTTAAATGGCCACCAACGGCAAGAATAGATGGGATCGCTTTTGCCAAAGTAATTGCTTGTGGGGTAAAACCACGTGCGCGACGAATAAAAAAAGGCGCATGACGAATAATGCGCATGACGCTATCATCACAGGCATTGATAATGTCACGATCATGCACGACAATTGTATCTGCAATGTGGTTTAAGCTGTTTTGTGCCGCCTGATTATCAATCAGCAACGGTTCGCCAATGGGATTGCCACTGGTCATTACCAGCACCAGTTGATTGATTTGATTCAACCACGCTAAACCATCGGGTGTATGTGCAGCGGCATTAAATAACAAATAATGCAAAGGTGTATAAGGTAGCATTACGCCTAAACTATTTAAGCCGGGCGCTACTGCGGGAGAAAGATTATTAGAAATCTTTTTATCGAGCAAAACAACCGGGCGCGCTGGACTGCTAAGTAGCGTTTTTTCTGCCTCATTCATATAAACAAATTCTTCAAGACTTTGAATATTGGCTGCCATAATCGCAAACGGTTTTGCGTCGCGATTTTTTCTTGCTCGTAAACGTTTTACGGCTGAATGATTCTGCGCATCGCAGATAAGATGAAAACCGCCAAGACCTTTAATCGCGAGTATTTCACCCGCATTAATGCGCTGTAAGATTTGTTCGATGGACATAGAAAGGCGAGGACCGCACGCACTACAGGCGATTGTTTGTGCGTGATTGCGACGGTTATTGATGTCCTGGTACTCGTCACTGCATGTGTTGCAAAGATTAAACTTTGCCATGGACGTATTGAATCGATCAAAGGGTAAACGTTTGACCAGTGTAAAGCGCGGTCCGCAATGGCTACAGCTAATAAAAGCATATCGATAATAACGACTGCTTGGATCAAATAATTCTTTCAAACAAGTGTTGCAGACATGGCTGTCAGTGGGTATGTTGGTCTGAATAGCATTGCTCACACTGTCACGAATAAT
>Ga0224506_10002354_pt1 | contig 12894 bp, 12 predicted proteins | sample SF_Jan12_sed_USG_2_FD_169108 | JGI IMG/M metagenome (GOLD analysis project Ga0224506, IMG submission 169108) | Sediment microbial communities from San Francisco Bay, California, United States - SF_Jan12_sed_USGS_8_1 | ecosystem: Environmental > Aquatic > Marine > Sediment | place: USA... | reverse complement strand
AGCAAACGGGAGGCAACCGAACTGTATTCGGGCTGCTGTTCAATCAGGGTACGGGCACTCATCACCAGCATTCTGGAGACATCTTTTTCCGGCACGCCATCAAACAGGTTGCGGAAGGTGTCGACCAGGATGACGTTGGCTTCAACATCGCTCAGGCCGTTACAGGCCTCGTCCACAACCGCGCGCAGTCGTCTGGTATCCAGCGGCTGGGTGCTGCCGTCGGGCAGGGTGACCTTGATACCGGAGATATAGTCATTCGGCCCGGTATCGGTGGCTGCTTCTTTTTCTTTGGCCTCGGCCGCTTTCTGCAGCTCGCGCTCGCGGGCATGGTCTTCGCGGTAGATCACGTAGGCACGGGCGACCCGCTGATGACTGCTGCGCATCAGGGCCAGTTCGACCTGGTCCTGGATGTCTTCGATATGGAAGGTGCCGCCATCCGGTATCCGCCGGGTGAGGGCATATTCGACCTGCTCGGCCAGCTGTCTCACTACCTCGTGGATGCGGCTGGAGGCAGCGGCATTGCCGCCTTCCACCGCGAGGAAAGCCTTGGTCATGGCCACGGCGATCTTGTCGCGATCAAACACCGTCACCTTGCCATTACGGCGTATCACCCGGAACTGGCCCGGTGCCGTGGCTGCGATACTGCTCGCGTTGTGTGTGTCTGATGCCTGAGTTGTGTCTTGAAAAGGGGTGTTTTTGTCCTGAATAGGAGTGTCTACATGCATGCCCGGAATCCGCTGGTTGGTGTACATCATTTAGTACATTTATTATTATGGCGGATACTATAGGGTGTGTGTTGGTTTCAAGTCAAGCACAATATGTTGTGTATAATTCAGTGGAGAGTGTTGGGGTAAGTTGTGGATAAAGTGCGGAAATGCTAATGATTTCCATTACTTATAAATAGGTGACAGGCTTACTCAGGAATATAAGAAATTTTCCATATAAAAAATTTTTGGGGTAGTAAAAGACGGTGTTTGCTTTGCCCGGGTGGTTGCACGATTATCCGGCTGGGTGTGCCGATTCAGTTTGAGGTGTTCAGGTGTCATCGACGGCTTTATACACAATAATATCGATTAACTGCCGGTTGTCATTAAAACACCATTCACCGTAAACCGGGGTCTCCATCACCCCCCAGTAATACCAGCCAAGGTTGACCTTTATAGAGTGCGTGCCTTTTTGGAACTTCGCTTCCTGTTTGTCGAGGCAGGGTACATTTTCACGTACAAACAGCGAGCCCTCGGGTTTGATCTTTGTCTTGATAAGCTGAACGGCCGCTTCCATGTCTATACCGGGCTGGGTGATCGCCAGGTAGTTATGCCGCAGGGTGCTTTCCGATTTGCTCAGGTTCGAGCAGCCCGCACCGATTGCCGCGCAGAACAGGGCAGTGAGGACAGGCGTTGTGACGATTCGTAGCATGCAGAAAATTCCAGGTCTAGAAAGCTGTTTCATACAGCATACTGCAACAGGGAACGACAATCACCATTTTTCCTGATATGGGTAGCGCAAAAATTATTGCTAGCGAGTAAACTGAATTTATCGTAGATGGGGTGACGCGGATGAAAACTCTTTCTGGATTGTTCTTGCTACTCATTATATCTGTCATGGCCACTGCCGCCGGCAATGCGTCTGCAGCTGCGGACGAGCCCGGCGCCACTTCAGAGCGTGCCAATAAAATACTGCGTTATATCGATGACCTCTGGCGCGGTGAATCTTCAAGCGCGGTGTTTACCATGCGGGTAAAAACCGCGCACTATACGCGCAGCATGAAAATGGAGGCCTGGTCAAAAGGCAAGGAAAAGACACTGGTGCGCATTGTCTCGCCACTCAAGGAAAAAGGCACTGCCACACTCAAGTCAGACAATAATATATTCAGTTACCTGCCGCGCACGGATCGAACCGTTCGCCTTACCTCCGGCATGATGATGGGCTCGTGGATGGGCAGTCACTTTACCAATGATGACCTGGTCAAGGACTCGCGCCGTGAAGATGATTTTGTATCGACCATCAGCTTTGAGGGCATGCGTGATGGTCAGCCGATCATCGAGTTCACCCTGATCCCCAAAATAGATGCCGCTGTGGTCTGGGGCAAGGTGGTGCTGGCGGTTGTAGACAAACAATATATACCGCTGACAGAAGTCTATTATGACGAGGACATGCGGGTCGCGCGCACCATTACCTTTAGTGATTTAAAACAGCTGGGCGGACAACTGCGCCCGGCAGTGATGCGCGTGGTGCCGACCGACAAGCCGGAAGAATTTACCGAGCTGATTTATGAAAGGCTCGAAATGAATATTGGTATCGGCGATGACTTTTTTTCTATCGCCAACCTGAGGAGGAAGTGAGCACACTTTATTAATTATGAATATCACCCGCATTGCAGGCAGGAATGTCATCCGTTACTGGCACCGCACACTGGTGACCACGCTGGCGATGGCGTTTGCGGGTTTTATTATGATCCTGTTTGCGTGCCTGTTGGCGGGCATGATACAGGCCAGTGAACGCAATGCGGTGATTCTTGATGTCGGCGATTTTCAGATTCATGAAACGGGTTATCGCGATGATCCGGATTTATATAAACGCATCGTTGATGAACAGGGCTTGTTGTCGCGACTAAAACAGGCGGGCTTTCTTGCCTCGCCGCGGCTCTACGGTGCGGCGCTGGCGGCTTCCGGCAAGACCTCGTCGGGGGTGCAGCTGCGCGGCATTGATGTCGAGCTTGAATCGACCGTCACCGAGATACACAAGCATGTCATGAAAGGGGCATGGCTGAACAAAAGCGATCCAGCCGGTGTGGTGATCGGCAGGAAGCTGGCGCGCACACTGGCAACAAATGTGGGTGACGAGATTGTGATCATCGGCCAGGCCAGTGATGGCTCGATGGCCAATGAGATTTATCGCGTCGGCGGTATTCTCAAATCGGTGAGTGCGGAAATTGATACGGCCGGTTTTTTTATGCAGGCAGACAGTTACCGTCAATTGATGACGGTGCCCGAGGGGGTGCACGAAATTGTCATCATGCGCCCCGATCGACTGATGGACCTTGAGGAGGCGACCGATACCATTAAATTGCTGGCGTCCGGTTATGAAGTTTTAAACTGGCGTGACTTGCACCCGGTCATCGCCCGCGTTATCGACATCATGGATAACCAGATATTTTTCATGATGCTGATTACCTACATCGCTGTCGCCATGGTGGTGCTCAATTCCATGCTGATGAGCGTGTTCGAACGTATTCACGAATTCGGCATCATGAAGGCCATCGGTGTCACCCCCTGGCAACTGGTACTCCTTATATATATAGAGACAGTGATCCAGGTTGTGGTGGCCTCTGTACTGGCACTGGTCACGGCCTGGCCGGTCGCCAACCATTATCAACGTCACGGCCTGGACCTGAGCAACCTCACCAGCGGTACTTCCATTGGCGGGGTTGCCATGGACCCGGTCTGGTATGCCTATGTCACCATCGATGCACTGGTGATACCGGTTGTTTTCCTGTTTGTTATCAGCCTGCTGGCGGTGATTTATCCGGCGGTGAAGGCAGCGGTGATTGAACCGGTGAAGGCTATTTATTATCGATGAGAGCAGGGATGACAGGTAGATTGTCATGAGAACGTTATGAATATTGTGAAACTGGCCTGGCGCAATTTGTGGCGGAGAAAACGCCGCACACTGATTACCACGTTTTCGATTGGTTTCGGTGTCTTGCTCGCGGTCACCTTTACCGGCATGGGCGACTACGGTTACACCAACATGATTAATGCCGGTGCGGATATGGGGTTGGGTCACGTCACCGTCGAGCCGCTTAGTTATAACGATTCGCCGGCACTCGACAAGCGGCTGTCTGATTCGACACAGATACGCAAGCAGGTATTACAGCTGCCGGGGGTTGACGATGCCGTGGTTCGCATCATGGGCCAGGCCATGTTCGCCAGTGCGCGTAAAAGTATTGGCGGCATGTTTGTGGCGATTGATCCGCAGCAGGAGAGCGAGGCGCACAATCTTTTTATTCGATCGATGATTGAAGGCGAGCTGTTTTCATCATCCGAGGGGCGGGGCATCGTCGTCGGCAGCAGGATTACCGAAAAGCTGGGATTGAAACTGGGTAAAAAACTGGTGTACACCACCTCGGATGTGAACGGTGACATCGTCAGTGCCATCGCGCGTATCCAGGGTATTTTTAAAACCGGTGTGAAGGAGATTGATGGCGCGATGGTGCTGTTGCCGATCGACAGTGTGCGCGCAACACTTAACTATGCCGACGATGATGCCACCTTTGTCTCCGTGCTGGTGAAAGATCAGCGTTACAGTCAGAAAATAAAACACCTGGTCGAGCAAAGCGTGGGGGCAGCCAACCGTGAAGTGCTGAGCTGGAAAGAAACCCAGCCCGACCTCGCGGGACTGATTGCCATTGATCGCAGCGGTAATTACATCAGCCAGGTGTTAATCAGTTTATTGATTGCCGCCGGCATACTTAATACATTATTAATGAGCGTGATGGAAAGAACTAAAGAATTTGGTGTGATGATGGCCATTGGTATGTCGCCGCGTCGATTGTTTCAGTTGATCATGACCGAATCGGTCTGGCTGGCATTGGTCGGCCTGGTTGTCGGCATTATTATTACCATCCCCTGGTATCTCTATCTTTATCACGTCGGTCTTGATTTCAGCGGCGCCATCGGCGAAGACTACAGCGCGGGCGGTGTGCTGGTCGATCCGGTTATGCGCATACGTCTTTACCGGGAAAGTATTATTGCCATTCTTTCCGGTGTGTTTTTGCTGACGTTGATCTCCGGATTGTATCCCGCGTGGCGTGCTACCCGCACGCCGCCGGTAGAAAGCCTTAAAACTTTGTGAGCCGGTCAATTTAGGAAAGGCATTGATGAACACTAAACCTGGAAATCATATTGTGAGCATGCGGCAGGTGAATAAAATTTACCGGCAGGGCAAGGTCGAGGTGCGCGCGGTGAATGATCTGTCGCTGAATATCGAGAAGGGGGATTTTGCTGCCCTGTGCGGGCCTTCCGGTTCGGGCAAGACCACGGCGTTGAACATGATCGGCGGCCTTGATGTGCCCAGCAGCGGTTCGATTTTCCTGGAAAACAATAACCTGGCAGAACTGAGCCGTTATGAATTATCTGTGCTGCGCCGTGACCGTATCGGTTTTGTGTTTCAGGCCTACAACCTTGTCCCTGTGATGACCGCCTACGAGAATGCCGAGTTTGTGCTCAAGCTGCAGGGCGTGCCCGAGCGCGAATGCAGGCAGAGGACCATGGCCATTCTCAGGGAGGTCGGGCTCGAGGGTCTGGAACACCGTCGCCCGGATGAAATGTCGGGCGGCCAGCAGCAGCGCGTGGCAATTGCACGTGCCATCGTTACGCGGCCGGCCATCGTACTGGCCGATGAACCCACGGCGAACGTCGATTCAGCCACGGCGGAATCCTTGCTCGACCTGATGCAGTTGTTAAACAGGGAAGAGTCGGTGACCTTTCTGTTTTCAACGCACGACCCGCGGGTGATGGACAGGGCAAGACGTTTGATTCGCCTGGTTGACGGGCACCTGGAGAGTGACGAAATACGTCAATGAACAGGTTGATCGTTATTGTTTTGTTGGTGTGTTCACCTGTAACGGTGTTTGCGTTTTATGATTGGGACACAGACACGGGCTCGGGTAACGTCCGTGGACTGGTTCGTGTTTATGGACAGGCACTCGATTATCCCGACACTATTCCGCTCAGCGATGATACAGGCCTGGCCGAATTAACGCGTTTGATTATCGAAGGTGAAGTTGGCTCTGATCTGGCTTATGAAGTTAATCTTTATCAAACACATATTCCCCGGTCATTGGCATCAACTGATCTGTCAAGACGGGATGTGGAGCGTAGCGCAAGACTGGAATGGAGTTTCAGCGATGAAGATTTTTCGCGTGTTGCTTTTGATCGTCTGAATCTCAGGGCAAGTTGGGACAGGCTGGATGTAACGGTTGGGCGACAGGCAATCAATCTTGCAACCACGTTTTATTTTACGCCCAACGATTTTTTTGCGCCGTTTGCCGCGCAAAGTTTTTTTCGTGTATACAAACCAGGCGTAGATGCAGTGAGAGCAGAGATCAGGTTGGGTGATTTGTCACAATTATCCCTGGTACAGGTATTGGGTTTTGCACCGGATAATACCACTGATACTAACTGGGGCAGGGGCGCAGATTCGCAGCGTGATTCGTTTGTGGCACGTATTTCAACCGTGTTCCGTGATGTTGAGTGGAAGCTGTTAGCAGGGCATATTGGTGAAATTGATATTATTGGCGGTTCATTGCAGGGCGACTTATTCGAATGGTTAGGTATTCGTGCAGAAGGTCATATTGCGGATCCGGTTACAGGTGATCAATACTCGGAAGTCAGTGTTGGGCTGGAGCATAGCCGGGAAAGCAGCCTTGATCTGCGCGTTGAATATTTCCACCATGGCAGTGGTGTTAGCAGGGTCAGTGATTACAGCGCCCTGTTTGCATCAACACAAAATAGTTACCTGGCGCGAAACTATGTTGCGGCCAGTGCTGGTTATGAATTTACGCCTTTATTAACGGGCAATGCATTACTTATTAAGAACCTGCTTGATCAATCCTGGCTGCTATCGCTGTATGCCGTGTATTCGTTGTCAGACGAAGCCGAACTCGCCATCAACCTGTCGCTGCCTGCAGGAGATGAACCGGTTGGCACAGCCATCAATTCTGAATTCGGTTCATCGCCGGCAGCCTTGAACATCGAGGTGCGAAGCAACTTCTGAAGGAGCAATGAATAATTAATAATGAATAATGAATAATGAATAATTTTTAGCATGTAGGTCGGGAACCCCTTCCCAACATGGCGAGCTAACAACTAATAGCGCATAGTTTTTAGACTTTGCTATTCATTATTCATTATTAATTATTCATTGTTTTTTTATGGGTCGGACAGCGTTTGCAGAAACGCGATCAGGTCCTGAATCTCTGCGTCGGTCAGGCCCAGCTCACCAATGTTGGCGGCGTCATTCACGTTCTGGTTTACTTCGGCGGTGATGCCGTCCAGGTCGCGGCGGTTGTAAAACACGATGACTTCTTCGAGGGTGTTGAACACACCGTTGTGCATATAGGGCGCTGTTTCATTGATGTTGCGCAAGGTGGGCACGCGGAACCTGCCGATGCTGCGCGCATCACCTATGACCCCGCCAAGCCCGGTGTCAACAAAGGCGGTGCCGTCCGGGTTCAGGCTGGCATCGAGAAACAGGAACGGGTTGTTGGGGTTGGCCGGGGTGCCGATATTTCTGTATGAAAAATTAGAAAATACCTGTTCTCCGGTGGGCGTGCTATGGCAGCGTGCGCATTGTGCCTTGCCGTTAAAAAGGTTTTGGCCATTTTGTTCCGCGAGGGTAAAGATAGCCAGGCCGTTTTGTACCGCGTCGAATTTCGAGTTAAACGGTGAAAAGGTGTCTGTGCGTTCGAAGGCGGCGATGGCCTCGGCGATCTGGAGGTAAGCGCTATCCACATTATCCAGTGCGCCTGCGCCAAACACGGTCTCGAAGTCACTGGCATAGGCGGCGGACTTCACCTTGTCTATGACTTCGGCCTTACTGGCGTTGTTCATTTCCAGTGCATTCAGAAACGGGCCCTGTGCCTGCTCCTCAAGGGTGGCGGCGCGGCCATCCAGAAATTGTCCGCCGACGAATTGATTGCTGCCTGCATCAAAATGAAAATCCGGAATGAAGGCGGCATAGCTGGCGGTGGGTGAGTTGCGGTTGCCAAAGCGTCCGGCAATGACGCCCTCCGAGGTGGGGAAATGACTGTCAGGATCGGCGAAACCCGCGCCGGGTAGATGGCAGCTGGCACAGGACTGCCCGGGTGGGTTCGACAGGTTTTCATCAAAGTAGAGGGCCTCGCCCAGGTTTTGCAGTGCCGTGGTACTGGAGACAGTGACTGTGCCTGTGCCGCTTTCGGTACTGCAGCCAGTCAGGGTTATGGCTGCCTGGCAGGTGAGAAAGAGGGTGATCAGGCTGTGGTTGATGTATTGATTTTTCATGGCTGTCTCCAGTTGTTTCTTCGTGGTTTGAAGAAAGTATGGCGGCCAACCATGCAAACAAAGTGCAGACAATGTGCAACTTTGCAGGCACTTCGTTTTGTGTGAGACGGGTCACAAAAAAAGCGGCCCGGGAAAATTTTCCCGGGCCGCCCTGTGATGGGATTACTGCTCTGTTGTAGCGATGCGTTAGTTTCTGGACTCACCCTGTTCTGGTTTCTGGCGATCTTTGCCTTTATCTTTCTGGCGGTCCTTTCTCATCTCCATATTTTTTTTGTGAAACTGGCGCATGTATTTTTTAAATTTATATAGTTGTTCGTAGTTTAGAACCGTGAGTAATTTTTCATCCATGGCATCGCGCTGTGCCTCCATATCTTTGCGAGCCTCCATGCGTTGTTCGCGGCTCATTTCCTGTTTTTTCTCGCGTCTCTGTTCACGTTTGGTCTGCATCGCCTGTTTCTGCTCTTCCAGTATGGCCTTGAATTTTTCTACTTTAGAGCTGTCGAGTTTTATCTCGGCGATGATGGCGTCAATATCAGGTTTTTGACGTTTCTCGTCCATTTCGGCCAGTGCCATATTGCTGATGAATGTTGTAAGAATTATAAAGATTGCAGATTTTTTCATGGTGATGCCTCTTGTTTTGTTTAAGGTGAATAAAGTATGCGATACGAGCTTGCAAACATTGTGCAACAAAAAAGGAAGATTATTCGAATTTGTAGCCAACACTATAAACAGAGTGAATAACCTCGTTGCCCAGGCCAAGGCTGGATAGCTTCTGGCGTAATTTTTTAATGTGGCTGTCAACGGTACGGCCGCTGACGACACGATGATCATTGTATATCTGCGAGATCAGCTGGTCACGTGAGTAGATGTGGCCGGGGTGGTCGTGCATGGTCTTGAACAATTTAAACTCGACGGCGGTGAGTTCCGCCGTGTTCTCATTAAACCTGACTTTATAAGACGCTTCATCCAGCATTAAGCCGGAGTCCAGGGGCGCCTGGTTTTCAAAACGCCGCAGCACTGCCTTCACCCTGGCAATAACTTCGCGCGGACTGAAGGGTTTGCAGATATAGTCATCGGCCCCCAGTTCGAGGCCGAGCAGTCGGTCGATCTCTTCGGTCCTGGCAGTAACCATGATGACGGGTGTGTTTGAAGATTTCCTGTATTCACGGCACAGGGTGATGCCGTCCATGCCCGGTAACATCAGGTCGAGCAAAACCAGTCGGGCGGTATGGGTGCCCAGCCATTGCAGCGCCTGCTCGCCGTCGTGAATCATGTGTGACTCAAAGCCCGCGTCGTGCAGGTAATCACGTAACAGCTGCGCAATCTTTATTTCGTCTTCGACGATCAGGACGGGGTTCATGAATGGTCCGTAGTTATATTATTGGTCGGTAGTGTGATGTGCATGGCAACACCTCCAGCTGGCGCGTGCCTGGCTTCGATCGTGCCATGATGTGCTTCAACAATGTTTTTACAAATAGATAAGCCGAGCCCCGAGCCGCCGCTGTTGCGGTTGCGTGAGCTTTCGACTCGATACAGGCGGTCAAAAAGTAATGGCAGGGTCTGGTCATCGACACCGGGTGCTGAGTCGGCCCAGGTAATTCTTATGTTGTTTTTGTCCTGGCTAATCGTGATGTCAATGCTTCCCGTTGTATTGGTATAGAACATGCTGTTGTTGATCAGGTTGGTAAATAACTGTGTCAGTCTTTGTGCATCGCCGCTAATCGTGATGTTGTCGGCTGCAGGTTTAAAGCTGACGCTTAACGACTTTTTGGCCAGGGCCTCTTTGTAGTGATGAATGACCGCATTGATTAGTTCGATGATATTTACATTTTCTTTTTCGTAGCTTAAGGCGCCCATGTCCGAGAGTGACAATTCGTGCAGGTCATTGACGAGCCGGGACAGGCTTACTATTTCCTGATGCAGGGAGTTAATGGCTTCGGGTGTCAGGTTGCGAATGCCGTCCTGCATGGCTTCGATTTCGCCCTGCAAAATGGCGATAGGGGTTCTCAGTTCGTGAGAGATATCGGCGATCCATTGTTGTCGCGCGCTCAGGTTTCTTTTTAGCGCTTCGGCTAGATGATTAAAGTCCTGGCTCAGTTCGCCGATTTCATCGTGACTGTTTATGGCGATGCGAGTTTCATATTTTCCGTCGGCAAGATCGCTGGTTGCCTGTCGAAGCGCGATAACAGGTTTGACCATTAGCCTGGCGACTGGCAGGGCGATCAATGTGCTAATCACTACCAGGCCCAGCGTTATCCAGATGAAACTGGTTTGTAACTTGCTGGCAAACAACTGGTCGATGCGGGAAGTAAGTTTAAGTGTTCGCACAAAACCAAGATAACCCACGGTGGCCTGGTTGGCGACTATTGGTATCCAGTAGGCGTCGTGCTGTTTTTCAGGATTGCCGATAATCAGGTCCTGGTTTTCATCGGCCAGTAATAATCTTGGATTGAAACCCAGCGGCGGCTTGTCTCTTTGCCGGGGGTCTCTTTCCTGAAAGCCTCTTTCCCGGAAGTCTTTTTCCTGTGGCGGTTGTCTCGTATCGGGGCGATGCCGTCGTTGTTCATCTGCCGGGTCATCCATGCTGTCATTATGATTTGGCCGAGGTGCGTCTAATACGTAATGGCGTATCAAGTTGCGCCACTCCTGGGCGCGCCTGTTTTTTACCCATCTCCAGTTATTATGCTGCTGGTACTTTTCGCTGATAGCGGTTGTTAGCGGCTTGAGTTTTTCGGCGGCTGACTGATCGAGGTAGTCGCGAAAACTGCTGCCGAATGCCCAGCTGCTCAAGAGGTAAATGCTGGCGGCGAGCAAAATATTTGCGGCAAGAATGGAGAGAAATAACTTGTGCCTGATTTTTAATCGCATGACACTAGTTTGGCTCTAAAACTGTAAACACTCCAGTTTCAAAGAGTTTTTTTATGCTGTATTCCTTATTATTTGCACAATTACAATCCGCCCACCCCGCGAAACATTAATTAGCTGGTCAGGGTAGCGCCAGGGCTAATCTGACCAGCAATTATAATGGGCGTTGATTCCACCGCATCTGCCATTTTCTTTTCCACTCTGTTTTAAAGGGCAGGTATTTACCGTACTCATAGATACCCAGTCCGGCAAGGATCAGTGCAGTGCCAAGCCATACCTTTGGAGTAATGATCTCGCCGTTCAGGCTCGCACCCAATAATAAAGCCGTCACCGGCGTGATGAGAGCAATCAATGCGACACGCTCTGCATTAATATTTTTTAATAAATAAAAATACAGTGGAAAGCCCAGCGTTGTTGCTATTACTGCCATGTAGATGATAGCTGCCAGTGTTGAAACCGGTATGTCATCGGGCAGGCCGGATCCGATGAAGCAGTTAAGGGCAAACAATGGCACGGCAAAGATCAGTCCCCCGGTAGTAATGGATATCGGGTGCATGTGTGGTTTGAGGCGTTTGATAAAAACCGCGCCCAGCGATTGTGACATGGCGCTTAGCGTGACGCCGATTACTCCCATTAACGCCATGCCGGACAGGTTGATGCTTTCCGCAAAAACCACGGCCAATCCTGCCAGGCCCAGTAACATGCCAAGTAGACGGGCAGCGGTGAAGGCCTGTTCCTTTAAGACGAAAAAGGCAAACACGCTGGTAAAGAGTGGCGACAAACCGAATATCACCGATATCCAGCCGGAGGGAACAAATTGTGCTGACCAGTAAACAAAACTCATTGCGATGAACAACGGCAAGCCGCTCGCCAGGTAGACATACCGGGCATGTGTGTCCCATGGCAGTGATAAACGGCGCAGGCGTATGATGGTAAGCAGTGCGATCAGTCCGATAAGCATACGTGCCGCAACGCCAAATTCATAACCCACACCAATGCCGCTCCAGTGAATGCCGAGCGGCGTAGTGCTCCAGATAAGGATCACGGTCAGGTAGGCGGCGGGTATGCTCATGGTATTCCTCTGTAATGTGCCATGTAATCGATAACAACAAAAAAGGCCGCTGGTTTTAGTCAGCGGCCTTTGAAAAATTAGTTTGGAAAAAATTTCTGTTTAGTCAGAATCGAATTTCCACACTGGAACGGGGCCACCGGGTGCGATGCCATACTGGCAGCGCAGACATACGTCGAATGGCTTTGTGGTTGTTTGAAATCATCATGGCCTGATAATCATTGTTTTTCCAATCGTTGTCAACTGCCTTTGGGCTTTAATTTTTAACAGGGTACTTGGCCAGTTTGCGTTGCAGTGTTCGACGGTGCATGTTGAGCCTGCGTGCGGTTTCGGAAATGTTGCCGTCACACTCGGTCAGCACTTTGTGTATGTGTTCCCACTCAACCTGACCGACGGACAAAGGCTTTGAGCGTATCGGCGCATTTTTATCTCCCTGCTCACGATGAAAGGCGGCGACAATGTCATCGGCGTCGGCCGGCTTTGCCAGGTAGTGTATGGCCCCCAGTTTAATCGCCTCTACGGCCGTCGTGATGGAGGCATAACCGGTTAACATGACAATGCGTGTATGCTCATCCAGTTTTTTTAGCTCGCTCACCATTTCAAGGCCGGACTTGCCCGGCATCTTCAGATCAATCACGGCATATTCCGGCGGCTCTTTTCTTGCCAGCTCCAGCCCGTCATCGGTATTCTGGGCGCTGCTGACTGCGTAACCGCGTTTGCCCAGTGCCTCCGCCAGGACGTCGCAAAAAACCTTATCGTCATCGACGATGAGCAGGCTGGGCAGGTCTGTCTGTTCCGGATCGGTGGGCTCGTGTTTAGTCATTGTCTGCAGTTATCTGTATGGTTGCCAGGGGCAGGGTAATGCGACATTGCACGCCACTGCCTTCCCGGTTGAACAGGCGGACTTCACCGCCC
>Ga0224506_10002353_pt1 | contig 12896 bp, 11 predicted proteins | sample SF_Jan12_sed_USG_2_FD_169108 | JGI IMG/M metagenome (GOLD analysis project Ga0224506, IMG submission 169108) | Sediment microbial communities from San Francisco Bay, California, United States - SF_Jan12_sed_USGS_8_1 | ecosystem: Environmental > Aquatic > Marine > Sediment | place: USA... | reverse complement strand
AATAACGAGGCAGTGGCATGATCAGCTCCTTGATCAGTTAAATCCATGTTGTATAGACTAATAGGGGTGTGAATGGTTGTCAATTATTGAGTTGGGTGTCCGAACAAGGCATCCGAACAAGGCACGTTTCATGGTCGTTCTCCTGTGCTTAGTTTACGGCGGAGAACTCTAATTGGCTATGCCACTATTCTATGGGATGGTTACACATGACTAAAAAGGGCGTATACTTACCCCATTAATTTTTTCCCTGTATCGAGCCTACTGGCCAACACGCCTATAACCTCCTTATTGCGACCCTATTTGCTAGCAAGTGAATAGAGTCGGTTCGTAGTACCTACCATTTGTGCTTCTCAAGCTTAATGAGCATAACCAGATTTTTAGCGTAACTCTGTTCATTTGAGCAGTGAGATGCTGAGCGCATTTTTTTAGTGTGATGTAGGTGCGTACTTAATTTTTACTTATTCCTTTTAGGAGCGCTATGTCTAGCAGTAACGAAGAATTACAAGAGTTACAACCCGCTATTATTTCCTATGTTAAAGATCTACCCAATATGTGTTCACTTGCAGGCTTAGCTTGCACAATATTGGCAATCTATTTCAGTATTATTGGCGTTTACTACGCTGCAATGATCGGCATGATCTGGGCTGTTGCATTTGACTGGGCCGATGGCCTGGTTGCTCGAAGAATGAAAGGGCGTACAGGCAGTGACCGAGTATTTGGTGGTCAGCTCGATCTGGTCATAGACATTGTAAGCTATGGTGTCGCTCCCGCGATTCTTTTGCTTAGTTATGGAAAGTTCGATCCCCTCTTTCTGCCAGTCGCTTTCATCGTACTTGCCGCCAGTGCGATACGCTTAAGTTACTTCAGCACCTTCGGCTTGTCTGATGAGTCCAAATACACAGGACTGGCACTGGATAACAACAACATCATACTGGTTTGTATATTCCTTTTAGAAAGTGTTCTTTCTGCTGGAGTGTTCTCTATGGTCCTTTATGTCAGTGCGCTGACACTGGCCGCTCTCAATGTATCTCAAATTAAAACGCCCAAGCTTTCTGGCAATCCACGAAACGTCTTTTTGCTTGCGTTTTATACGCTTGGAATAACGGCTGTTTATGCCTGGAAGCTTTTGTAGCCAGTATGGGCACTGCTAAATCTGCCGGTAAAAAACGGCATTGATAATTATTTTTTTAAGGAATTAAATAGACATGATTGTATATACCGTAGGTACTTTTGATTTGTTACATGTAGGTCACCTTGCTTTACTGGAATACTGTAAATCATTAGGTAGTGTTCTGGCTGTTGGTGTTGCTTCAGATCGGGTTGTGAATTCTTACAAGCCCAATGTGCCTGTTATTCCACTTGAGCAACGAATGGAAATGCTGAGAGCTTTGAGTTGTGTTGATATTGTGCGCTCCTACGATGAACTTGAATATGTGTCTGGCTGCAAAATACTGAATGCCGATATTTTTGTGATTGGTGAAGACTGGGGAAAAAAGCCCCACAATCTTGCGGTGGAGTCTTATCTGAAATCGGCAGGGAAGCAGATCAAGCAAGTACTTTATAACCCACGTACTTCATCAACCACGATAAAACAAAATGTCATGGCCCAGTCTTATAATGCAAGTAATTTTAAGATAGCTGCGGCATAGTAACCTGATTAACAGGAATTAAGTTGACCAGCAGGACGGGCTTCCATCATAACTAAATTTGCAAACAATCGGGCTCAGAGAGCAATTGTTTCTAATATATCTGATCTCTAATATTGGCATTAATTGCTCTCTGATCCCGATTATTAGTAGCGCTGCAATAAAATGACTGAAAACAATTATAGTAATACATTTGAAAAGCTAATTTTTCAAATCACATACAGTAAAAAGTTTATTACGTGTGGGTTTTGATTAAATTGAGTTTTATTGTGTTGGTATTGTTTAATCTAACCTATATGGGTGATGACAAGGTCTAAAGATTGTGATTTAGTGCAGTTGAATATAGTGTAAGTGTTAAATTTTTTAGGCTAATACTCAGGCTTTTTGTGTTTTAGTTAATCTATGCGCGTATAAGTATTTAAATGATTTAGTAAAATCTCCTATTGTTTATTGTATAGGAGAGGCTAATGTAAATGAGTCGATTGGGCATAAAGCGGACACTTTGATCCGCTATGAATTAAGAATAAAGCTCACTAATGATTAAATATATTGTTAATTACAGTATGGTTTAAACCAATATATGATAGTGCGACTCTTGTTTGCTTTCGCGAAGATATGACATAGGTACAAAAAATTCATAATCAATGAAATATAATTAAAAATATTATCGCGATTTGAGAAAGCGTATTACCAATAACAAAATTACAATTCAATTAAGGAAATCTTAGTATGAAGCAATTAATCTATGGTGTAGACAGTATAAAAATCATTAAATCTCTTTGTGTTCTTTTATTTTTAACTGTAACGGCTTGTGGCGGCGGAAGTGATAATACCAATACCAATACCAATACCAATACCAATACCAATACCAATACCAGTTCAGATGTAACCGTTCTTCAAGGCAAGTTCATAGATTCTGCGGTTCAGGGTATGACTTACACTTCAGGAAATCAAACTGGTTTAACAGATGCTGCAGGACTGTTTTCTTATGAGCAGGGTGAGCCTGTTACGTTTTCTATTGGTGGTATCGTAATGGGTACCGTTAGTGGTTCAGCAATAATTACACCAGTGCAACTAATATCCGGTGCTGTTGATCAAACTACTCCTGCTGTTACGAACATTGTTCAATTTCTTATGACAATTGATGATGATAATAACCCAGATAATGGCATTCAAATATCACAAGCTGTAAGAGATGCAGCCACAAGTTTGACAGTCGACTTTAATCAGTCAAGTACTTACTTTGAAGGGGATACTAACGTGCTAGAAGTCGTAAGCACGTTAACAACGGCATCAACAGCCGGAGCCAGCACACTTGTTCCTGCTAGTGTGGCTCAAACACATCTAGGCGACACACTGTTTACGCTTCTTTCAAGAACATATTCGGGAACATGGAAAAACGATGCAAATACACTTGATGGAACCTGGACACTGACAGTTGCACCTGATGGAACGGTGAGTGGAGAGGGTGTAAACTCTGATGGCACAACTTTTCCTATCACTGGTAGCGTCTTATCTAATGGATCAGTAACCGCATCTGGAAATGCTGGCACAAGCACATGGAGCGGTACGGTTGATATTACAAACAGTATGATGACTGGTAGCTGGAACGTGACAACTATTAGTGGGTCTGAAGGTCAGGGAACTTACACAGGCTCAGCGCTTTCAGGTGTTTATTCGGGAACATGGGAAAACGACGCAAATACTTTTGGTGGAACCTGGTCGCTGACAGTTGCACCTGATGGAACGGTGACTGGAACAGGTGTAAACTCTGACAGCACTACTTTTCCTATCACTGGAAGCGTGTTATCTAATGGATCAGTAACCGCAGCTGGAAGTGCCGGTACAAGTACATGGAGTGGTTCACTCAATACATCGAGTGGAGAGATGGCTGGTAGCTGGAATGATACAACATTGAGTGGTTCTGAAGGTCAAGGATCATATGTAGGCTATATTGAATCTGCTCGTACAGGCAACTATGCCGGGACCTGGATAAACGATGATAGCACTGCTAGTGGAACATGGTCGCTTACAGTGGCCGCTGATGGAACGGTGACGGGAACAGGCGTAAATTCTGATTTAACTACTTTTCTTATCAGCGGAAATATTCCAACAAATGGATCGATAACAGCATTTGGATCGGCAGGTGACAGCACATGGGGTGGTTTGATCGATACTTCAACCGGAAATATGTCTGGTAACTGGAATGATACCATTCTTACTGGTGCTGGCGGTCAAGGGACATTTACGGGTAGTAAAATATAATATTGTATATGTAGGATTTAGGTCATTCAGGGCTTAAATCCCTATCATATACTAACGACATATCTCAAAATCTGATTGTTACAAAAATTGAGCGATGGCCATATTAAAAGTCTAAATATAGGATTTATTACTGTATTTCTGCAGATTCAATTAATATCGCTACTGCGTTTGTTGCATCAAAACAGTAGACCAAAGCGGTAATCTAACGACTGTTAATGACATGGTGTTATGATTGCCGTTGCTGGTAACAGTCAGTAGCCCGTTCGGAAAACTTTTTGTCTCAGAGTAAACGCTAACAACTAGCGCGCCAGGAACAAACGTAAATATCGCGCCACTTAAATTTTTTGGTTTAATTATTTAAAAAATCAGGATCCTGAATCATAGTCCAAATAGGTATTGGCTAGCCAGCCCAGACTTACTGGCAACGGTTCTCTGAAACCGTGGCAAGTTTAGGCAGGAATATGCAGTAGTTAAAAGTAATGACAAGGATGAAAATTATGAAATTACATATTAATGTCGTTGTTACAGCAATGTTTCTATTATTGACTGGTTGTGATCTGGAAGATAGTTCTCCGACAACATATATCACATTGATTAATGAAAGTCAGACCACATTACGTGGCTTACAGGGTTTTATTGCTAGTGATCCAACTATTAACACACAAAACTTTGAGAATATTGAGGCAGGAAACGAGGCAACAATTGAGTTTTTGATGGCTTGTAGTGTTAGTTGGCAGCTACGTGTTCGACTTGATGGTTTTTTGATTTTGTATCATTACACCGGGTATGCAGAAACCCAGATGCCCTGTGATCAAACAACGATTTGTACCGTACATGAAGATGAGAGTTTTAGTTGCAATCAGTAATAGGCGTAGAGGACCTGAAACATAAAGTTAGACCCAGAAAAAATAAGTCGATTCGAGTTTGTAATTGATATATTTTGGCAAGATTGATCTTGGTGTTTTTTATACATTGCCGGTAGTTGCACCGCCGGGTGAGGCACTTATTGCTACAGCTTATATTAAAAGTACCGGATGGATTAAGTCTTATTGCCTTCGGCACCTTTTCAGCTTTTCCGGCATGATCATCTCGCTGATCAGTTAATATCACCTGAATAGAGCAATAGGTGTTCAGGCTTGTCAATTATTGTGATGCCTGGTGCTTTGTTTTATGATTCTATATTAATAAACAGAGAATTCATTGTTTAAAAAAATACGGCTGGTTTTTGTCTTCGCATTCTTGTACTCCGCCGTCTATTGCATGATGGATGCAGACAAAATCAGTCATTCATTGGCTTCAGCTAGCTATATTTGAAACAGTATGAAAAACTTACAATCAATTGGCTTCGATAAAGAAACTGAAGAGCATATTGACGCTGACAAGCTTAAGCATCATGAAATCGCCAGGGTGGTTTCAGTGCATAAAGACAGTTATCAGGTTAGCGATGGTGGGGATGATGTCTTTGCGGAATTAGCCGGCAAGCTGCAGTATACAATAACGTCTTCTATTGACCTGCCTACAACCGGTGACTGGGTGTATGTGGATTTTTATGATGATAATAGTCATGCCATTATTCACGATGTGGTGGCTAGACAATCATTGATAAAAAGAAAATACCCTGGCAAACAGGTTGACTATCAACTGATAGCTGCAAATATCGACGTTGCGTTTATTGTTCAGTCGCTTGATTATAATTTTAATCTTCGGAGACTGGAGCGCTATTTGGTCATGATTCATGACAGTCATGTTACCCCGGTGATTCTTTTAAGCAAAAGTGATTTATTGGCTGATAATGAAATTGCGACATTAGTCAGGCGCGTTAACGAAATTGCGCCAAATGTGACGGTAATGCCGTTTAGCAATCAAAGCCCGAATGATATAGAAAAGATAAAAAAGCGGTTGTTGCCGGCTAAAACGTATTGTTTGCTGGGCTCATCGGGTGTTGGTAAAACCACCTTGCTTAACAGTATTGTTGGTAGCCAGATCTATGAAACTAAAGCCGTCAGTAAAATAGACAGTAAAGGACGGCATACAACAACGAGCCGGCAATTAATACGCTTAGATTGTGGTGCGATGCTAATAGATACGCCGGGAATGAGGGAGCTTGGTAATATATCGGTGGATTCTGGTATTGATGAAACATTTTCTGAAATACGGGCATTGTCATTAAATTGCAGGTTTAAAAATTGCACGCATGTGAATGAAAAGGGCTGTGCAGTTTTGGCGGCGATCAATAACGCTGAGTTAGAACAAAAGCGATACGATAATTACATGAAAATGATGAGAGAATCTGAATATAATGAAATGTCATATTTAGACAAAAAACAGAAAGCGAAAAAATTAGGTAAACTGATTAAATCGACTATTAAAGGAAAGAGCGGGCCATAGTGCAGGTGTTTTGAGTTGATGGCAGCTATCGTTTGCCGGCTCTGGTTGTTGTAATAACGCTTGTATCCGCTTTTATTGTCTGCAGGCGTATTGATAGTCTCATTAGATGGAGCATTTTGGTGATAATGGCATGATTGAAACGGCGAGCTTAGCCCTGGCAACTTTTTTTGCGACGATTGGCCCAATCGACGTTGCGGCTGTTTTTGCGGCGCTGACGGCGACGGGAACGCCAGAGTATAAGCGCTCGATGGCCATCCGTGCGACCCTGGTTGCTTCCGTGATTCTTGTTAGCTTTGCTCTGGTGGGTGAGCTTCTGCTGGCGGGCCTTGGTATATCACTTGCCGCACTGAGGACGGCTGGCGGCATCTTGCTGTTGTTAATTGGCATTGATATGGTGTTCGCGCGCTCATCCGGTGGCACTTCGACGACAGACGAAGAACAGCGTGAAGCGATATCGAGACAGGATATTTCTATTTTTCCGATCGCGACGCCACTCATTGCCGGCCCTGGTGCAATGGGCGCGGCTATTTTATTGATGGCTAACGCCGAAGGCGATCTAACGCGGCAAGTTATCGTTGTCGCATCGTTACTAGTCATGTTGCTCGCCACCGGAATTGCCTTATTGCTCGCCGGCAAAATTCATCAGCTTCTTGGTGTTACCGGCATGCATGTGATAAGTCGAATTATGGGTGTTTTGCTGTCGGCTTTAGCGGTGCAGTTTATTTTTGATGGTATTAAACAAAGTGCTTTGCTGGGAAGCTGACGGCCTGCTTAAAACATCTAAGCGGGGCATGCCGCCGATTCGCTAAAGCGGGTAACTGATAGCCGCAGCATCTATCTAAATGGAAACGGTATTTAAAGATGCAGCTAATAAATAAAATTCTAACGAATGGTTATATGGCTTTAATTCCGGTTTTTATATGGAACTACTGCTTTACTTCTGCCTTGCCTGTGGTCTATCAGCCAGCATCTTTTAATCATGATATTCCTGTTTTTATAACAGCGGGTGAAAATATATTTCGATCGTTTATTTTTATCTTGCCGTTGTTTTTTAAGCTCGGCATTGGCTCGCCAGCACAAAGCAAAGGCCTGCTTGTTTTTATCACCGGCATTGTGTTGTATTTTGTTTCATGGTTAGTGCTTATGTTTGTGCCCGAGTCGATATGGCGTCATCATGTTTTTGTTTTTTCTGCCCCGGCCTATACGCCCGTCATATGGTTAGTTGGTTTGAGTATGATGGTAGAACGCTGCTATGTTTTTAAATATTCAAAATGGCACTACATCGCCCCGGCTGTTTTGTTTTCTGTTTTTCATGTTTATCACGCTGTTTACGTTTTTAACCGGGCATACTGATAATCTGTATCGCTTCAGATAACCGTTGTCGGTCCTGGTAAGTGGCTCTCGGCACGACATGCTCGCCGGATATTATGTGACTTCAAATATCTTCGACTGACCGTTTCAGCCAGCCAGTGTGTAGGCATGCTGAGTTGGTTTTCGCCGCACTACTCAGACTATAAAAATGCAATGCATTACAGTTTTGGCTAAGGCTGCCGATATATGCCTAATATTAAAGCCATATTTAGGTATAATTCTCATATCGCTAATATGCGGAGGAGGGTTTGGAAGCAGGGCAGCTGTAGAGGAGGATGATTTACTTGATCAGTATATAACCGGGTTGAATAATAATGCAGTTGTCCGATGAAAGTGCCCAGGATTTTGGCCAGTACAATAAACTCAATCTTCGCTTCAGGGATAAGGAGCTGGAAAGTCGTTACCTGCAGCAAACCGAACCTTTTCGCCTGCTACAGTTGCGCTGGGCTGTCTTTATTGTTGGTTTTCTCTATTGTGTCTTTTCGGTCATCGATCAGATTGTTTTGCCGCAAGAGGTGTCGTCTATTGCTTCCCGGTTACATCTGACGCAGGGTTTGCTCTTTTGCATAGCCATTGCGGTTTCATTTCGTTTTAAATCGGTAACGTTCTTATACCTGATAACCTTTCTCGCAAATTCACTGTCCTGGTTTAGTCATTTTTTTATTGTGATTGTCGGTGGTGTCTCGCTGTATTTTGTCGAAGCGTATTTTATGTTGCTTTGGGTATGGGTTGCATCCGGCTTTACCTTTACATTATCTGTCAAGTTCAACCTGTTCTTCATAAGTGTGCTGGTATTGGTGATGCAGGGCATGGCTAACTTTGCGAACGATATAATGACAGTGCATTATTTATTTGTTTTTGTCAGTGTTGTGCTGGGCGGTTTTGGCGGTTATCTGGTGGAATATTATAAGCGACAGAGTTTTCTGAGTTACGAATTGGTCGAGAAAGCGAGGCTGCAGGCAGAGCAGGCAAACCGCACCAAGGATAAATTCTTTTCCATCATCAGTCATGACTTAAGAGGGCCGGTCGGCAGTATTTCAGTTATCCTCAATAGTGTGGCGAAACAAGGTTCAGACTTGACGGACGATCTTTATCTTATGTTGAGCAGCGCCTCAAAGAACGCCTATAGCTTGCTGGAAAACCTGTTGACCTGGGCCAGAAGTCAAAATGGCGAGCTTGAATGCAAGCCAGGAAACATACTGATGACGGACTCTATAGAAAGCAGTCTGGATTTATACCGCAGTGCGGCTCAGCAAAAAAATATTAGTGTGAGTGTAGATATAGAAGCCGGGCTCTATGCCTATGCCGACCTGCAAATGGTGGATACGATAATCAGGAACCTGATTAATAATGCGATCAAGTTTACACATCAGCAAGGCCATTTATGGATTACTGCGCATAAAGACGGCCGGCAGGTGAGGGTTCGTGTGGCTGATGATGGCATGGGCATGACAGATGAAGTGATGCAAAGTCTGTTTGAAATTGACAAAAAAGTATATTTAAGTGTGGGCACCAGTTCTGAGTCTGGCAGTGGTATGGGGCTGAGGCTGTGTGCTGATTTTGTGCACCGGAACGCCGGCACTATCTCGGTCGAGAGTGAAGAGGGACGCGGCAGCCAGTTTGAATTTACATTGCCGCTGGGTTCGGTTGAAAGCAAACAGCAAGACATGGTTGAACGGATCAAGGGCTGGAACGTTCTGGTGGTAGAAGATAATCCATTGCATCAGACAACGACCCAGCAGGCACTTCAGGATATGGGGCTGATCGTGAGTATTGCCAGTAATGCCCAGGCGGCTGTGAAAATCGCACTCGCAAAACAGCCAGAATTAATATTAATGGATTTTGAGTTACCAGATTTTAATGGTGATATAGCAACGCAGCAAATTTTGGAGTTGTCAGCTAACCCGCCTCAGCACATTATTGCGTTAACATCATATTCCCGGCATGAACTGGAAAGAAAACTGGCCAGGTCACCATTCGATGGTTATTTGCAAAAGCCACTGAAACAGAACGAGCTTTTAGATTGTCTGTTTAAAGCTTAAATCACCGGGCGGCTTAAAAATACAATGGCTGACTCTGCATGGTTTTTGTCTATTGCAGCGATGAAAAAATAATTATTGTTGCTGTTTTAGAAATATTTACACAACATTGTTGTGCTGCGCCCTGAATGCACAGGCGCAATGGCTCGGCTCTTAATGTCTTGAGCGCAAACTTCATGCTAAAGCACAGCTTTTAAGCCAAACAATGAAAGCGGGCTCGCGCCATGCCGGTGCTCTGGCTATTTAAGCACTGGCCGATACGTGCGGTGCTTAATAAGGCTGCACTAAAGTAAGTAAATCCGCTAAAATACGGGCATTAGTCTCGATATTTACATTTTTAAGGGTGTTGCATGTTTGATAATTTAAGTGATCGTCTGCTTACCACTGTAAAACGGGTTCGTGGTCAGGGGCGTTTAAGCGAAGACAATATAAAAGACACTTTGCGCGATGTTCGAATGGCGTTGCTTGAAGCGGATGTGGCATTGCCGGTTGTTAAAGAATTTATCGAGCGAGTTAAAGTCTCAGCGATTGGTCAGGACGTTTTAAACAGCCTGTCGCCGGGCGAGGTTTTTGTTAAAGTCGTAAATGATGAGCTGGTCGAACTGATGGGCGCGGCCAATGAAAGCCTGAACCTGGCAGCTCAGCCACCGGCTGTGATCATGATGGCGGGTTTGCAGGGGGCGGGTAAAACCACCACCGTTGCCAAGCTGGCGAAATTATTAAAAGAGCGTGAAAACAAAAAAGTCATGGTGGTTTCATGCGATGTTTATCGCCCGGCAGCAATCGATCAGTTACAAACGCTGGCCAGCCAGGTTGGGGTTGAGTTTTTCCCGAGCACTGGGGATCAAAAGCCGGTCAAAATTGCCAGCAACGCATTGTCTGCGGCAAAAAAACAATTCATGGATGTATTGATTGTTGATACAGCCGGTCGTTTGCATATAGACGACGACATGATGGGCGAGATCAAACAGTTACATTCCGCGGTTAAGCCCGTAGAAACCCTGTTTGTGGTCGATAGCATGACCGGTCAGGATGCCGCGAATACCGCCAAGGCCTTTGATGAGGCGCTGCCACTCACCGGTGTGGTGTTGACCAAAACCGATGGCGATGCGCGCGGTGGCGCGGCATTATCCATTCGTCAAATTACCGGTAAACCGATCAAATTTCTCGGTGCGGGTGAAAAGATCGATGCGCTGGAGCCATTTCATCCCGATCGTGTGGTCTCACGTATTCTGGGCATGGGTGATATTCTCAGCCTGGTCGAAGACGCTCAGCGTAATGTTGATGTCAAAAAAGCCGAAAAAATGGCGAAGAAGTTCAAAAAAGGCAAGGGCTTTGACTTTAATGACCTCAAAGATCAGTTAGAACAAATGGAAAACATGGGCGGGATGGGTAGTTTGATGGGTAAATTACCGGGCATGCCGAATATGGAGCAGATGAAAGCTCAGGTCGATGAAAAGCAGTTCTCACGCACAGTTGCCATCATCAATTCAATGACACCAAAAGAACGCAGTTTTCCGGCGCTTATTAAAGGCTCTCGCAGAAAAAGGATTGCAAATGGCGCGGGTGTGGCCGTGCAGGAAGTGAATAAAGTGCTGAAGCAGCAGCTGCAAATGAGCAAAATGATGAAAAAAATGGCCAAAGGCGGCATGGCGAAAATGATGCGTGCCATGGGCGGCAAGATGCCAATGGGTGGCGGCCCAATGGGTGGAATGTAGCGTTATTGGATTGCCTTTAGCGTAGCCAGCCAGTTTGAATGCCTCCGTTCATGCTCAGGCCGGCGTTCAATCCAAGATCTTTTCCAGCACAGAGAACACGGCGGCAAGCGCTGATATAAGCGCTTTTCTCCGTGACCAGTGTGTCTTTTCTGGTGACGCATTCGTTTGACTGATGACAAAGGGCTGTATTTTCAACGGCAGCTCTGCACTATTTGCCGCCATCATTTGATTTTGGCCGGTTTTGTAAGGCTGTAATTCGTCTTGTTGATTAGGTTTTGCTAATATTTTGCCTTTGGAATGTAAAAATTAAGCTTTAAGAGTGAATTAACGTTTCACTTTTAGTCAAAAGCGCGTAAAATGCCGCGTTTACTCGATCCCAGACCTTGTGCCTTAATTTAATGGCTGCTGGGTTCAATCAATGAATAAGTAGAGAATTTACTAATGGTAACGATCCGTTTATCAAGAGGCGGCGCTAAAAAGCGTCCTTTTTATCAAGTAGTTGTAACTGACTCTCGTAATGCTCGTGACGCAGGTAGCTATATTGAGCGTATTGGTTTTTTCAATCCACGTGCGCGTGGTGGTGAAGAGCGTTTGCGTATCGATATTGACCGTGTAGATCACTGGATTTCAAAAGGCGCAGCCAAGTCAGATCGCGTTGCAAGTCTGGTTAAAGAAGCTAAGAAAAACGCCGCTTAAATTGTATTATTGGTGTTTTTCTTGAGACTTTATTCGATCGCTCGCAAGCATGCATAACAGCGAGCAGCCCGGCGGCGAAATGTTGGTGCTGGGAAAAGTCTCAGGAGTGTATGGCGTCAAAGGATGGGTAAAACTGTTCTCAGACACCGAACCTCGCGATGGCATTCTTGACTACAAACGCTGCTTTTTAAAAGAAAAAGGTCAGTGGCGCCCACTTGAGATTACTCAGGGGCGCATGCAGGGCAAGGGTGTTGTCGCAAAGATTGAAGGTTGTGATGATCGTGATCAGGCAATGTTACTGATCGGTTCAGAAATAGCCGTTACAGATGATCAGCTGCCTGAACTGGCTGTTGGTGAGTATTACTGGAAAGACCTGATCGGGCTTTCTGTGGTTAACCAGGACAATATTGATCTGGGCACAGTCAGTGACATGATGGAAACCGGTGCCAATGATGTACTGATTGTGAAAGATGAGCGCGAACGGCTGATACCGTTTACGCAGGGGCATACAGTACTGGCAGTGAATCTTGAGGAGAAAATCATCAAGGTTGACTGGGACCCAGAGTTTTAATCTCTGCACATGGACCGGTGAATAAGATAACGGACAAGCAAACGAAGATTCGATTTGATGTTGTGACTTTGTTTCCGGAGCTGGTTAATAGTTTAACGGCTTCAGGGGTGGTCGGTAGAGCCGCAGGTCAGGATTTGATAAATCTGACATGCTGGAACCCAAGAGATTACACCCAGGACCGTCATCAAACGGTCGATGATCG
>Ga0224506_10002352_pt1 | contig 12901 bp, 10 predicted proteins | sample SF_Jan12_sed_USG_2_FD_169108 | JGI IMG/M metagenome (GOLD analysis project Ga0224506, IMG submission 169108) | Sediment microbial communities from San Francisco Bay, California, United States - SF_Jan12_sed_USGS_8_1 | ecosystem: Environmental > Aquatic > Marine > Sediment | place: USA... | reverse complement strand
CGGCTGACCGTAATGGTGGCGGTTATGCCATTCTCAGCGACTGAATAGCTGCTGCTACTGAATGCCAGTGTGCCCGGCAATGCATCGTTGGCAGCAATCGTCAATGTTGCGCTACTGGTGCCCAGCGTCGCACCGTTAGTGGCGCCGCTTAAGCTTAGCGTTAATGTTTCATCCAGCTCATACAGTGCATCATCGGTGATCGAAACCGTGAAGCTTTTATCGGCGCTATCAGCATTTGCCCAGTTCAGTGTGCCCGAGGCACTTGTATAATCAGAACCGGCAGTAGCTGTGTCATTGGCACTGGCATAATTTACCGCCACTGCGTCATCACTACCACCGCTTCGGCTGACCGTAATGGTGGCTGTTATGCCATTTTCTGTAACAGAATAATTGCTGGCGCTAAAACTCAGCGTGCCTGGCACATCATTATCAGTAATGGTCAGTGTTGCATTGGCAGTACCCAGTGAAGCGCCACCAATGACGTTGCTTAAATTAACTGTTAGCGTTTCATCGGCTTCATCAGTTACGTCATCAGTAATGCTAACGCTAAAACTTTTATCAGTACTGTCACCATCGGCCCAGCTTAACGTGCCAGAAGAAGTCACATAATCACTTCCTGAAGTTGCTGTGCCATTTGAGGTTGTGTAATCAACAGAAATTGCGCCTAAACTGCCACTGCTACGGCTCACCGTTATGGTCGCAGAACCCGCGTTTTCAGCCAGATTATAAGTTGAGCTTAAAAGCTGTAATACACCGTTAGTGGGTGCGGCGGTCACATTGATATTTACAACATCGCTTGCTGTAAAACCTGCATCATCCTGAGCTGTCATTATGAAACTTAATGTTTCGGTAACATTGGGCGCTGTGAAGCTGGGTGTTGCTGTAGTGGCATTCGTCAGGCTGGCTGATGAGCCGGAAAGCTGGGCCCAGGAGTAGCTGATAATGCCGCCATCAGGATCTGTCGCGCTGCCTGATAAATTAACCAGAGTATTGCCTGATACGTTTTGATCAATACCAGCATTAACTGATGTTGGTGCACCACTATTAGTCTGCCATAAATACGAGCTGTTATTGCTAATTGATGCACTGTTATAACTAAACTCAGTGGCGCTTGAATTATGGATTTGCATACCGATAGTGGCTGATGCGGCAAGATCATAAGCAACATCACCGAATGTTACATTTGCATAGTTTACCTTTACATCTGAACTGTTTTCTGTGAAAACAACCTGGAAGTTAACCGTACCGGCTGTGCTTACATGAGGTACATCTCTCCACTCAACCACCATCTTGTTGGGTGTGGTGCCTGTATAACCAAGGTGTATTGTACCGGTTGAATTGAGGATCAGGTCATCCCAGAAAGGCACAACAAAGGTATTTTGCATTGAGCTTGGCAGGCCTGCATTTAACGAATCTACCGTAGCTGGGGTATGGAAACTTATCCAGCCATTTGAAACGTAGACGGTGCTAAATCCAGTGCTGTGATCTCCAAATTTAATTGGAAAATTTGAACTTAAAATAGAGTAATAGCCGCTGGCGAGAGTGATAGGTGCATACCAATCAGTAAAGGTTTCGTATACAGCGGTAACTGATTGAGCCTGACGGTATGGATTCATTGTTGCATCAACGGTTACAGAAGCGGTTTGACCATCAGGGAAGGTTAATGTGTAAGCACCTGCTGTTGATGGTGCGCTCCAATAAGCTGAATAGACACCGTCACCGGCTTCTTTGTCATAACCAGTTCCATCATCTAATAAAACGATGTCGCTAACCGCGCTTGCACCCGTCGTGCTAACAATGACGTTACCGGCACCGACATCACAATTGATATTGAGCACAGCAAGACCTAATTGTCCGGCCTGCGCAAGTGTGCTTGAAGCTTGAGGTTGTAGTGTGGCATTCACGGTTTGATTAACACATGACAGGGCGCCGGTGCCATCAACATCCCAGGCGCGAATCCGGCGTCCACTAACAGTCGTTGATGTCAGTGGCGATATCGGAGTACCAGAAGCAATAATTAAATTTTTGATCGCTTTCCAGTCCCGGTTGCTATCTTGTGCATACACTAATGCCGCAAGACCTGAAACCTGAGGGGCGGCCATTGATGTGCCTTGCTGTACATCGTAACTAGAATCTGCGGGGTATAAACTGGAGCCCACCGGAACAGTACTTAATATCGCTTCACCGGGTGCACCCACTAACACACTCCGGCGACCATAATTTGAAAACGAACTTTTAGTGTCCGAGTGGCTTGTGCTGGCAACAGAGATGATATTAGGCAAGTGATAACTGGACGGGTAATGTGCTGTAGAGTCATTATTAACAGTGCTATTACCAGCCGCAGCTACAAACAGAATACCGGCCTGACGGTTAGCATCAATCGCATCAAAAATAGCTTGTGAGTAACCGGTGCCACCCCATGAGTTATTACTGACCACAATATTGACGGGGTTGACAGGGTTGGTTTTTAATTCATACAAATATTCAAGGCAGGCAATAGCTGCGGATGAATCTATACTCGAACCCGTACCGGCTCGGCAGGCAATAAGTTTAGCATGCCAGGCTGCACCGATGACACCTGTTGAATTGTTACCTTCAGCGACGATGGTGCCCGCGACATGCGTGCCATGGCTACCACTATCATTCGGGTCGCCATTATTATTGACACCATTCCAGCCATTGATATCATCGATATAACCATTGCCATCATCGTCAATACCGTTAGCTATTTCACCTGGGTTGATCCACATATTGTTAATCAGATCAGGGTGATCAATATCAACACCACTATCGATAACAGCGACAACGGTTTCGGTATGACCACCTGTTGTACTATTCCATGGCCCGCTGGCAGGCGGTACAATCACATTATCCCATGCCTCTTGAGCATTGATGTCAGCATCAACACTACCAAGGGTACCGCCATACGGTGGTTGTGGTTGGGCAAGACCGGTATTATTTAGTGCCCATAATGAAGCAAAAAAGCTCTCGTTAGGAGTTGCGCTAACGGGGTACTGATAATCGGGTTCAGCATAAAGCACGTTAGGATTTTTGCGGTAATTAGCCAGTGCTTTTTCAACCGAAATGCCCGGCGGTAAAGTAATTTGTTTAAGCCCGCTTAACACACGATAGCTTTTGACGGCGTTTGGATTGATGTTAGCATGAGAGGCTGTGACCTCATCACTAGGGGTGCCCGGCTTAAATCTAACGAGAATGCTGTCAGGTCGAAAAGTCTTAGCCTCAGTAGAGTTGCCGGGCTTATTAACGACTTGTTCTGGCGGTGCGGCAGTGATTAAAGTGGCGCCGCTAAATAACATCACGACCATTGCTATGGCTGTTACTATTTTATTACGTATCATTGAGACGACTCCAAACTATTATCTACGTTATATTTCAGATCTTTTTCGGCGTATACAACGTCGCCTCTTTGTGACAATAACCTGATCACTTTTTCATGATCTAAAGCATCAATAGCGCTCACGGTTTTATACTGGTGCGTATTTCGGCGTGCAGATAACACTCGAACATATACCAGTAAAACATCAGCCGTCTGGCTTAATTGCTTTACAAATAGTTTTTCATCCGGTTGAATAACTAGATCGGTAAATCTGGTGATTACGCTCAGTTCTAATGACTGAGCACTGCTAGAGACAGATGGCGTTAATAACAAAAACGGGGTAAAAATTAAAGGCGATAAACCTGGCCAGGGTTATCATTGTTTTTGCTATCATATAAAGTGTTCATGTGTCTTAACATGCCTATAAGTGTAGTGAGTTTTTTACACTATTGAGACATAAACGGAATTCTCTTTTATTACTGAAATGTAAACATCAAATTAATTGATTCGATTAAAAATTAACTAATGTCAGTAAGTCTCTGATATTTATTGTTTTATCTTAAAGCTCTTGGTAAGGCTAGCTAATCTCTAATGTTTCTACAAAGTTTATTAAATTTTATTTGCGTTCTGCTGAAAGGACATTGATAGGACATCGATGGCTGTTTAAAACGGCAGATTATAAACTAAGAAACTGATCAAAAAGACCTGTATAAATGACCTGCTTCAAAGCCAGAACTTTGGCTTATTTCATATAAGAGGGAAGGCTATACTAAGACTGCAGATGCCTTGTGTTTTTCACATAGAGCTATCATATAGTTAACTTAACGCTTGTATTTTGTAATGAATATTAAGGTTTTCTCTGCCGGTTTCATTTCCTGCGATACGATTTAACTTGAAAGGCCAGAAATAAGGTCTATATATTAACGGTAGTTTTTAAATTTTATTTTTTATCTAAGTTATTGTTATTAAAGGACGCACACGAGTACTGTGCAGGTGAATGATGGTAGATGTACTGGTAATCAACGCTTTATTGGATTCTTTGCTTAAATCACTCTCTATTATGGCTGGCGTTGAACCAACCCCGGGTGTAGCTGAAGTCAAGCAAGGTAATTTGTCGATGGGAGAAGTCACCGGCGTGATGGAAATGTCGAGTGATGATACAAAAGGCACTATGGCACTGAGTTTTACAAAGCCCTTTGTGATCGATCTGGTTAAACGCATATTCGGTGACGAGATCGATGATATTAATGAAACAGCCATCGATTTAACCGGTGAGCTTACCAATATGATTGCTGGCGGAGCCAAAAGTATTCTGTCGGAAAAAGGCCTGGATATCGGCATGAGTGTGCCCAGTATGTTAACGGGCGTGAAGCATGTTGTTGAGCATAAATACGCCGGCAAAACCATTGTCATTCCGTTTGTTGCAGACGAAGGCGAAATTTTCCTTGAAATAAACTTTGTCGATTAGTCAGCCGTCTATTTCATACCTCAAAGCCATAAATGCTGAGCTCCATTCGGTTATAGCGTTTGTCAGTGCCAGCTGAGAATCAGCTGCACATTCGCTTAAAGACCAATATCAGACAGATCAAAACTATTTAAATAATGTTGCTTATTAAAGGGCTTTTAAAAGCTTTTTCAGGCTAGACAACATGGCATGCTCAGCTGCCAGCCTGTAATGTGATAATCCCGGCCGCAGTGCCGGGTTCTATAGCGCCTCAACAATAATCTTTGTTGCCGTCATCAGTACCAGTAACGCCGTGTGTGTTCGTATCATGCACTGGCAGCGGGTCAATGATGTTGTTCAGGCAATACAACTGGTTTAGCCTGCCTGAGTCACCGAATAATCAGCTCAATGTTATATCTTGTGTCATAAATTACGGTATGCCGTTGTCGTTTTACGGACTTAATTCTAGCTGGCGATCTGATTGCTCATACATATCACTACGCCGTATTAGCTTCTTCAATTTCAGTTGTTTGTGCCGGCATGTGTATAATCTCAAATATATTGCAGACAATAATAAGCCCTATGCTTTATGCTGCAAAGAGCCTGACTCATACCGTGTTTGCAGGTAATGCACATGTCATGCAGCATTTTTTTAAAGCTGATAATCTAATGGCTGTCTTGTCATTATTACAGTGTTCCGAGTGCGTGGCCAGATATGACAATATAAGCGTTAGTTAATTGATAGAGGTTTAATAATCATGGATCGCAACCGCCTGGCCTGGATCGTTATATTTTTCATCGGTACTGTTTTTTTTAGCTTTTCAAAACTGGATGACGCTACTGATTCGTTTATGGGCTGGTTTCTTCTTACCAGCTTCTGGTCTGCGGTCTGCGGTATTGGTTATACTGTTATGGACTGGATGATAGAGAAGAAATAAAGTCATGATATCAATCAACAAAATTTAAAATAATCAGTGTTTTATATTAAAGGCGCTATAACTGTGTTGAAACAGGAGTATGATTTTCTTATAAACAACGTCAGACATTACATGAGTTGAGTAGCGACATTAGATGCTGCTTACATTATTGCAGATAGGAGAGTGGTGGTGGTTAAGCTCATTGACAGGTATCGTGAAAGATGTGTATGGTGGCTCTGTGCTTTTATTGCGTTAATTCCAATAGGGATTTTGATCTGGGTATTGTTTTTATGATGTTATCATCATTGAGCCTGCTAATTATTGCACCCTGATCCGGCTTTTTATAATAAAGTGTTAATCTAATAACACGATGGGCCGGTTTTTTATTTCGTATTTTATGGGGTATAAAATAACCCGTGTGATTTTTTGTCGGTTAGCTGCTTCTTAGCAATGTTTTGATATGTATCAAAACATAGATATGTAATTAAATGCTAATGTTTTTAACAGTATAAAAATAAGCTTAGGTTGTAAAGAAAATAATAAAAAAAGGATGTGCGCGATGCAGTTAAGAAAGACTGGTTGTGGTTCATGGATTGATGAAATAGTTTGCTTCTGGTGTATTGTCTCAGGCCTGTTAAAACATTTCAGTATAAGAATAACAGGCGCCTGCTTGTCAGCAAAACACAAACCCGTTTTTCACTTCCATTACATCTACATAATGTTACGGGGCTAGCATTATGCATTATATGTATTTGCCCGGACTTTTCTTCTACCTTGCTGGGGTAATCACTTTAACAGGTGTAAATGTCAATCCTGTGATGGCTAATGAACTGAATTGCATGATGTGTCATAAACACCGCGGGCTCAGTCGGATAGATGAGAAAGGTGAATTTAGGCTGTTCTATATCAATAATGAACTGTTCGACAGCGGCCCGCACCGTCGTAATAAATGCAGTGATTGTCATAAAGATATAGACAGGATTCCTCATGAACCCGCCAAAAAAGTTGACTGTACACAGCAATGTCATGTTATCGAACCTTCGGGTAAAAAAAAGTTTTCACATAAAAATATTGCCAAAACACTCGCCAGTAGTGTGCACGGAAAACTTGATGACGAGGGCAAGGAAAAACCACATCAGAGTGATTTTCCAGGCTGTAAGGATTGCCATGATCAGCCCTTATACCGGCCGATATCTGTTTTTAAGGGGGTCGCAAAACACGGTGTTTCTGCCCGCAGCATTAGTCGCTGCAAAAGTTGTCATACCAGCGGTAACTTTGCAGAAGATTTCTATGAACACGTTACATCACGATTACATAAAACGCGTTTTTCAAAAGAGATTATAGAGGTCTGTGCAAAATGCCACCAGGACAGCGAATTCAGGAAACGTCACGACCTGGATGATGTTATCACCAGTTATAAACAGACATTTCATGGCAAAATGGTAGAGCTGGGTTCAGAGAGAACACCGGACTGCCTCGATTGCCATGTGGTTGAGGGAGAAAATAATCATTTGATTGAAGCCAAAACGGTAGCCACGTCATCGACACATCCATCAAATGTTGGCAATACCTGCAGAGCGTCTGACTGCCATAAAAATGCGAGCGCAGAGCTGGCAAGTTTTCAGACCCACGTCACCTACGACCGCGAGAAATACCCCTTGCAGTTTTACATGCTAGTCGGTTTCAAGGCGCTGATGGCGATTGTTCTTTATTTCTTTCTTACGCTGATATTTTTAGAATTATTACGAAGGCTTTTTCCAAGATTTGCCTTTTTCAAAGATAATCAGCCGCATCATAAAAATACCAGGCCAAAGGACCAATAGGGGGTTATTGACATGTCAAAGTATGACCCGATAGTTTACAAAGATGGCAAACGCTTATTCTATCGTTTTTCGGCACATCAGCGGGTGCAGCATGTGGTCTTGTTCAGTTCTGTATTATTGCTGGCAATAACCGGTTTTCCATTGCGTCATGCTGAAGAGGCATGGGCAAAACCGCTTTACAATATGATGGGTGGAACAGAATACGCACCGCTGATACACCGTGCGGCGGGTACAGTGCTGCTCGGGCTTTTTGTCTATCATACGATTTACTGGATGGTTAAATTCTATCAAAATCAAATCTGTAAACTGAAGCGGGAAAATCGCCTGACGCCATGGAATATCGTAAAAGAGTTTTTTTCACAGGAAATGGTTCCAAATAAAAAGGACCTTGTTGACATTGTTCATTTATGGAAATACCTGCTTTATTTTACCAACAGGCCGCCACGGCATGAGCGCATGTCATGGCGTGAAAAGTTCGATTATTTTGCGCCTTACTGGGGTATCCCGATACTGGGTCCTGCCGGCGTCGCGTTGTGGTGGCGTGATGAGCTGTCGCACATTATGCCGGGCATTGTGCTCAACGCAGCCTATATCATGCATACCGATGAGGCGCTTCTCGCCGTATTGTTTTTGTTTTTTGTGCACTGGTATAACGTGCATTATGCACCGGAAAAATTTCCCGCAGCAAAAGTCTGGCTGACAGGCTATTTAACTGAAGATGAAATGATTCATGAGCATTATGCTGATTATGTAAAGGTTATGATTGCGGCAGGACTTGAGGAAGAAATCAAACCGCAGCATTTTGCCGGGGAGCGATACGGATGGTAAAGCGGCTTAAAAAGTTGGTCTTCAAGTTATACGTTATAGGACTGATGGCTTTTACAGTCTGGTATGGCTACTTCATGTTCCCGCTTATTTTTGGTTTTGAAGGCAAAGAGGAAGCTGCTGCTTCATTTAAAAAGGGCGATAAAGAAAATACCAAAGAAGCACAGATGTTTGCGAAACTTATATCCGAGCAGACACAGCGTAAACAAACTGACCTGGGTTATCGCTTAATTGATCAGCCCTATATGGAAGGTCGCTTTCACCATATTGGATTTAATATTCAAAAAGACAATGCCAGTATTTGTGTGCAGTGTCATGGTAACGTGCCACATGATCAGTCAAAAGATATACGTAGCTTTTTAAATATGCATACATTTTATCTTGCCTGTGAAACATGCCATTCCCTGCCAGAAAAAGATTCACAAGCCTGGAGTTTCAGGTGGTATGACAAAGAAACCGGGGAAATTGCCAACAACCCCAAAGACCTGATAAAAATCGAAGACCTTTATGCCTCTAAAGAGACTAAAAGGCAGTACCCTGTATACGGTAATTACGGAGCAAAAATAGCACCGGGTTATGAACAGTCAGGTGAAATAAAATTCTTGCATGGCAATAACGAAATGGCATTTACCGAGCGTTACAAGACGGAACAGGAGCTGCTTACGCCCGAGAAAAAATCTCAAATGAAACGTATTATTCACCGGAAGGTGAGTAAAAAACCGGTTCAGTGCAAGCAGTGCCACCAGGAGAAGAAACCTTATGTTCCCTTTGCCGAACTGGGATATCCGCCAACAAGAATCAGAGAACTAACGACTGTCGGTGCCGTAGGGATGATTGAAAAATATAAGACATTTTATATGCCTGCTTTGTTAAAGCCCGGCGGCCTCGAAATTGATGAATAAAATACTAACTTATCATAACTGTGTCGGCTTTAAATACCATCGCAGCGCTGTGTTATTAGAAGCTAACAAGGGATATTAACAGTAAGTAACGGGGCTGCTGGTGTCGCAGTGGTGAGCACTAAGCTGATGCAGTCTGGCATTTTTTAATTAATTAGCATGAATCGGTAAACATTAATTACTGTTAACCACTGTATAAACAGGCTTGAAGTACCAGGGGTGATGGAATGACACCTAGCGTAACTCAATCAGCGATTATTTTTATTGTATTACAATGCCTGTTTGTACCCGCCACGGCAGATGCCAACAAAAGCAACTCACGCTATTTAGAAGTGGTAACGGAAACAGACGGTAGTGCAGAATTGAAAGGCTTGCATCTGCTTTTGTCGTTTACACCCAAGGCAGCTTACTCACTTTATTTTGGAGGAGGTCTTGTTTATGTTGATTTGCCTGAACAAAATGAGTCCTTCCCGGGGTTACATGCATTTGCCGGTGTCAATCTTAATCTGAGCCGTTTTCTGGGCTTCAATCTCGAGGCAGGGCTGGATATCGGTGAAAGTTTACTGGGTGATGACGAAAGCAATATACCGTCAGTTGACCCCAGAAGGTCAAATCAGATAGATTCAAATGTTTCCGCCGGTGTGGTTGTTTATTTTAAGCAATTATTTTATTTGAAAACCTATGTTCGATACCATGTGTTTGATGGTTATTACCTGCCGCGCACTAGTGTCACAATGACGGGAATAAGGCTGGGAATCAATTTTTAAGTTATATCATGAGCCGCTTTATCGATGTTGCAAAAAGCCATGCAGCTGGCAGTCTTCCCCGAACCTTAAGTTCAGCTGTACGGGCTTGAATTTTGAGCTGGATCATGAAAACCCGATATTGATCGCTAGCTAGTTTTTATTTGTTTAACAGTTTTTTGTCTAGTATATATTCCATCGTCTTTTCAGCGACTTTGTGTTGTGATTTTTTACCAAGGTGAATGCTGTCAATGAAGAGATAGTTGGTGATTAAACCACCCAGGTATATCACGGATGTATTTAACATGTTTTTAACCGGGGTTGGTTCAGCATTATTGGCATTAAACAGATTGAAGTTATCAATAAAGTGTATTCGTTTTTGGTCATTGTCTGGATTTAACAGCATGAGATTTTTTTCAATGATGTTTAAAAATTCTGACAGGGCCTGGTTTATAGTTAGCGTCGAGCCATTAACCGGGCAGCGTGTATTATCAAAGCCAAATCTCAGGTATCGCCGTTTGTTACCGGAAAACGCTAACGATTTTTCAAAATTCAGTTTTGAGTAACCGGGTATCACAATGTTCAAATCCTGTTTGCCGCGGCCCCGGCTTACCGCTGAGTAAATATCGGATATAAATTTGTTCATGTTCTTGCTGATTTGCCTGTAGCGTGTAATATTGCCAGCACTGTCATCACATTTATAGGCGCTGAACCAGTCGTTGCCGGTAAGGTAGATAACCAGTACGGTGGCCTCTTTATTTGCAATCAGCGCATCAATAATCATCTGGCTGTTATTTTTGTCTTTCCATTGAATCACTTTTGCACCGGGAATGCCAAGCAGCTGCGGAAAAGCGGTGTCTGCTGAATCAGTGGTGTAGTTAATGTACTCTACATTGTAATCTTTATTAACGGCTTTAAGTTTTTTTTCTGTCGCTTTATAAATAATGTCAAAAAAAGACCAGCTGTCTCCCGCGATCACCAGCCTGACGTTTTCTTTTAAATTATCATTGCCGGCTGGTTCAATATTTGAGAGCAAGTTAGCGCGAGCAATACCTGTGAAAGCGCTGGCTGTAGTCAGGCTGCTTATTTCTTCTTCAGCGCTTTCTTCGCTCGCTTCTTCGGCAAGAGGCCCGGCAGCTAAACCAGGCGGGTTCCAGGCAGCTGGTTTTTCAGTAAATGAAGACTTTATGCTGCAGGCACTGGTTAATACAAAAAGACAAATCAGTAAGCTGGCTTTTATCATGCTTTATTTCCCTTAAATTATTTGAAAGTCGGCTGGCCATTTTTTAATGATTAAAGCCGCTGTGCATTAACGCTTATATGTCAAAGAGCTGTTATAAACACAAGCTTGAGATAAATTTCTAACAGGTCCATTAAATTTATAAATAAGAACAATAAAGGCGCTATATAAAGATGTCAATCATATAATGAATGCTGATGATCATTCGCTACAATCCAGCGGGTATTTGACTTAAGTCACTGCATGTCCACGGGTATCTGTCATATTTTAAAGTGTTAGTTAATTGTGCTGAAGAAATGAATCTAAATTCACATAAGCTTATGACGATTATAATCGTCATGATAGTAACCATTGTCAATGTGCAGGCAGCCAGTCCGACTGAGTATCGTTATACCCTTCGCTATGGCACAGGTGGTTTCAATGATGCTCGTTCTCCGCTAAACAAATTAGGTGGCGACCAGCTTGGCCTTGATATCCGTATTAAAGACTCAGCATTAAGCCTGCTTTTAGCCAGCGAATATTATACCAACAGCCCTGATCCAACTCATGCTTATGAAATATCCCGCATGTATTCCATTAACCTGCTTTATCATGCTGATACCTTGCTTATAAATAATGCCTCGATTTTTATGGGTGGTGGTGTGGGCAGGCTGTCGGTACCGGAAACTGAAACCAACCCCGGCTCATACATTTCCAGTGATTTACTTAGCCTTGAAGCAGGGTTGTATTTACGACCGTATCAGCCGTTTGGCTTTTTTGGTTTGATAAAATACTTATACGCAGAAAAAAATGTTGCCGGTCATAATGATATTGATTTTAATGAATTAATATTTTTGATAGGTGTCTCATACGATTTTTAAGCCGTAACAAATAAATATAATATAGCCGGGATGTCAAATGCTCCGCTTATAGCTGTTCCTGCTTCAGGTATTTGAAGCCCATCATTCATTAATGCTCGGTAATATTTTTCATACCGGCGCTATAGCTGAAGCCTTTTATTATCATCCAAAATCCTAAAAATATTTCATTGAGTATTATTGGCAAGGCTAAGGCCATTGCAAGTGAATGGGTGTCGTTAATTAAAAAGTTTAATATTAGAATTAATATGACGCCAATGATGCCCCAGATTGAAATAAACCGAGGAACTAGCCGTGAAGCATAGAGCATATAATAGAACAACAGCGCACCTGAACTGAAAAACAACGGGATTAATAAACCCGTGCATTGCATACGTGCGTTAATCATTAGCGTTGCTAAGCTATTAAAATAGGCGGGCTCGCCTAGAAATTCTTTGGACGCGAGGTATTGCTGATTCAGTGCCAGTAACAAAAGCGGCACGATTGCACTGATAATGCAGAAAATGGATTCGATTATTCTGAAGCTAACATAACCAATCGCTAACTGTTCATTGTGCTGTTTTAAGATTGGGAAAAGAATAACTGAGATGGCGATAATAGCAATCGCATTAATCATTTCAAAAGAGCTGCCGATAAATAGTTGAGTTGCAGAGCTGGCAATGCTGATCAGGTAATCCGCTGCACCGATAACCGATTCGATGATGCCACCACCGACTAAACTGCTAACCATAGCCAGCAGAAAGAGAGCTCCTGCAATTTTTGGGCTTGTTGAGTCTGTTTTCATGATGTTCTCCTTTCACTAATGATGTGTGATTT
>Ga0224506_10002351_pt1 | contig 12915 bp, 9 predicted proteins | sample SF_Jan12_sed_USG_2_FD_169108 | JGI IMG/M metagenome (GOLD analysis project Ga0224506, IMG submission 169108) | Sediment microbial communities from San Francisco Bay, California, United States - SF_Jan12_sed_USGS_8_1 | ecosystem: Environmental > Aquatic > Marine > Sediment | place: USA... | reverse complement strand
CAATTGCTATCTGAATTTCCATACCAGGTGCCAGATAATCACCCAACACCTGAACAACTGTGCCCACCGCCTTTGATCGATAAGTAGGTCTGATATTGATGCGAACTATCACAACTTGCTCTGGCTCTACATTCATTGGGTCGTCGGGAGGAATAAGAATATCCTGCGAAATTCTGGTATCTTCAGGTACCACAAAATTAATGCCGTTTTCCTGATAAAAGCGCCCGACCAGTTGAATCGGCTCATCACTTACTAAAACTTCGACAATGCTGGCTTCAATGCGCCCATCCCGATGTTGCGTTTTTTCTCTTACCAGCACTCGCTCACCGGGAAAAACCTTTCTCATCTCGCGAGCAGAAATAAACCAGTCTTTTTTGTCTTTTGTTTTATGCTTGCTGGAATCTGGAATAAAGAAACCATAGCCATCTCGATGCCCTTCAATGGTGCCTTTAATCAAATCCATCTTGTCTGGTAAACCGTATGCGCTTTTTCGATCTTTTATGATTTGACCATCTCGTTCCATAGCGGCCAAACGACGACTTAGTGCAACCTCATCCTCAATATCAAACAATCCTAGTTTATTTTGAATCGCTTTGAATTTCAGTGGTCCACCTGCAGATGACAAGCACTGTAAAATATACTCTCTACTGGGTATCGGTTTTTTATAGTTTTGAGCTTCTCTTTGGTAAAACGGATCTGACTTGTTTTCGGGTTTGTCCGACATGAAAGGTATCCAGGCTGACCTTGTTAATATAAAGACCTGACAATAGTAACCTATTTCAGCACTAATCTAAATAAAAGTTATCAACTGATAGACTGGATAAAATCCTCAGAAAGGTATATATTCTGCCCCCGTAAAGTCAGGTTCATTTTCTCGGGTAAAATCCTCATGCGTATTCGGTGTCTTTTAAATTTGTTTTCCATTAATCCCATCAAAACATTTGCTACATTGTTGTTAATTATATTTTCACAACTAGCCTATGCAATCACAGAGTCAACAAACGATATTGAAATTCAGGCACCGTGGATTCGATTGCCGCCACCAGTCAGTAATAACTCTGCCGGCTATTTTGTTTTGCAAAATAAAAGTGAAAACACCTATATATTAACAGGGATCAGCAGCAGTATTTCTGATGATATCAGTATCCATGAAACCCAAATAAAAGATGATAAATACTCGATGATGCCCGTTAAAGAATTAACTATAAAACCCAATAGTGAAGTGATATTTCAACCCAAAGGTTTGCATCTTATGTTTATGGGTATTAAACAGCCTTTGACATTGGGGCAAGAAGTTGAGGTAATTTTACATTTTGCTAACAAGGAAGAAATTGCAGTATATTTTGTGGTAAGTAAAATGCCAACAACAGAAAATGATGACCAGCATGATCATCACAATCATCATTAATATTAACTCCCATTAATTCAGGTTATTTACAATGACAAACTCAAATCTTCAGCAAAATAATAAAATGGTAGCTTACTGGCTTATTGCTGTATCTGTCGTCGTTTTTTGTATGATTATTTTAGGCGGCGTCACTCGATTGACAGTGTCTGGACTTTCAATGGTCGACTGGAAGCCGCTGATGGGCATATTTCCACCCACGTCAGAGATTGAGTGGATGGAAGTTTTTGAGCGCTACAAGCAGTTTCCAGAATATCAAAAAGTTAATATTGGCATGACGCTGGAAGGTTTTAAATCTATCTTTTATTTTGAGTATTTTCATCGATTACTAGGTCGTTTAATTGGTTTGGTGTTTATTGTGCCGTTAATTATTTTCTGGATAAGAGGTACCATTGCCAAGCCATTAATTCCAAAGATGCTCATTTTGTTTGTTCTGGGCGGACTTCAAGGCGTGCTGGGCTGGTTTATGGTTAAAAGTGGTCTTGTTGATAACCCCAGAGTCAGTCAATACCGACTTACTGCTCATTTAATGGCCGCTGTTTTGCTATACGGTTATATGTTGTGGGTTGCTTTTACACTACTGACACCTGAAAAAATCACTGCCCGTCTTTCAGATTTAAGAATTGCTCGCTGGTCGGTGATTGTCAGCAGTTTGATCCTGTTTATGATTGCCACTGGTGGATTTGTTGCTGGTACCAAAGCCGGACTTGTGTACAATACCTTTCCATTAATGGGTGATAGTTTTATCCCACCGGGTCTTTATGAAATGCAGCCATTTTGGATGAACTGGTTTGAAAATATGGTGACCATTCAATTTAACCACAGGATTTTCGCATACCTGTTGCTATTAATTATTCCTGCATTTGCTGTTTATCTCATCAAACAGGACATTAATCGTGAAATAACCATAGCTTCTTATGCCTTGATAGCCATGTTGCTCATTCAGGTTGGACTTGGGATTGCGACAATCCTCTATCATGTTCCGGTAACTCTGGGAGCAAGCCATCAGGGCGGAGCGGTTATTTTATTGACCATTTCTCTGTTCATTACACAAAGATTAAGGTCAATTCAAAAAAGCAGCTAGTGTCTATGGCCGGTATTGGAACAAGGCATAAATATAAGGTCTTGTTCCACCGTGTGGCGCAACATAGTCGTAATTAAATGTTTTGATTAATTCAAAATTCTGACCAAAATACTGCTGCATCAGATTCAGACTATATCTATGAACTGGAAGACCCGCACATTTTTCTGCTCCATTTTCAGCAAATTCGGCTAACATTAGATATCCGTCAGGTTTTAAACATTGCCTGACATTCAATACATATTGCTCTATTTGTTCGCGCTGGGTTAAAAAATGTAATACGGCTCTGTCCAGCCAAAGATCTACCTTCTCAAATGAACCATCAATTGGTAATCCGATATCCTGATTTAACCAGCAAACCTGATCTTGTGATGCTTTGATATTGCTTGCTGTCTTATCAAGCGCCTGCTGACTGATATCATTGATTACCAACTCATGGCCATCGTCTAATAAATTTTGAACCAGCGTTGATGTGCCTGCGCCTGAGAGAAAAACTCTATTTTTGCTTTCCTTGGGAACGGATTGTAATAATTCGAGTGTTTGTTCAGGATAATTCTCGTACCAGCCCAACGTCTCGTCTTCGGAAGTGGAAAATATTCTATCCCAATGCGCTGCACGACTGGTCATTGCACTCAGCTCCTGACTAATAAAGTTAGATAAATAATTCGGAAATATTTAATGTGAACTCAACTCAATACTTGAAGTGTAACTCAATTTTTCATACTCGGGAATATACCAGACAAAAGTGCTGCCTTTTTCTTTTTTGGCCTGGTACATTGCCATATCGGCCTGCCGTAACAAGACGGCTCTTTCGCCTTCAGGGTTGTGATCAGGATAAAGTGATACCCCAATGGAAATCGTAAGCTGTATTTCCCGATCAGCAATAACATAGCTCTTTGACAACTCTCTGACTAATCTGTCCAGCAACTGCTCACACTGATATTGATGAGTCACTTCTCCCAGCAAAATAACAAACTCATCGCCACCCAGACGAGAAACTGTATCTTCCTCACGAATATTCCCGGTTATTCTGTTTGCGATCTCAATTAATATTTGGTCACCGACATTATGTCCAAAATTGTCATTAACCGGTTTGAAATCATCAAGATCAAGAAAGCAAACAGCCAGCATAGTTTCATTTCTTTTTGCGTGAGCAATAGCCTGAGTGAAACGATCAGCAAATAAAATCCGATTAGGCAAACGGGTTAATACATCGTAATAAGCCATCATCTTTAATTCTTTTTCCTGATGTTTGCTGTCGGTAATATCTGAAAATAATCCTACATAATTGGTTGTAAAATCATATTTGTTTTTAATCGCCGACACGGTCAATAATTCGGCGTACAGCTCTCCCGTCTTTTTTCGATTCCAAATTTCGCCTTGCCAATAGCCTTTACGATTAATTTCTGCCCACATTCCCTCATAAAACTCACGTTCCTGTTTTCCTGAATTCAAAATGCTAGGCTTCTTACCCAATACTTCTTCTCTGCTATATCCGGTAATTTTGCTAAAGGCAGGATTAACATCCAGAATGTTGGTGTCCTTATCGGTAATAAGTACACCTTGATGGGTATCGGAAAAAACGTGATTAAGGAGCTTTTGTTTTTTTTCAAAATATTTTCTTTCCGTGATATCTCTTATAAATACACTAAAATCATACTCACCATCTATTTCTGATGCCGTAATACTCATTTCAACAGTAATTTCTCGACCATCTTTATGGATCACCTTGGTTTCAACCATCTTGTTAATAAAATCATGGTCGCCATGCTTTAAGTAATTATCCATTTCAGTACGAGGGTCTTTTTTGTACCTTTCAGGTGTAATAATTTCGTTTAAATTCTTCCCCAGTATTTCCTCTGATTTCCATCCTAAAATATCTTCAGCCTGTTTATTCCATGACAATGTGTTACTGTCTTTATCAACCCTAATAATGGCATCAAGTGAAGAATCAATAATACTTTGGACTCGTTTTCGACTTTTCTTTTCATCATTGATTAATTGTGTCAATTTGTCTGCAACCGCGTTGAAACTGTTGCTCATTTTTTTTATCTCGTTGTTGTATTTCAAATCGATACGGTGGGTAAAATCTCCTTCAACTAATGCTTTTGTCGTTTCATAAACAGTTTTTCTAAAGTGGTTTCCGACAAGATATACTCCTAAAGAAAAATATAAGGCCAGAAAAATTGCTATTCCAACAAAAATTAAAATGGCATATATTTCATTTTCCAGTTCAGCTAACTTTTGCTGTTTTATGTTTTTATTTTCTGCTATCAACCATGAAACCAGTTCATAGTAATTCTGGTGAACATCTTTTATGTCAAAAAAAGACTTCTGTTCCGGCTTTAAACTTCCCATTGTAAATTCTTTTGTTTCAACCAGCCTTTTCATGAATAAAAATTGCGCTTTAACCTTGTCTCGCAATGTAGATATTGGAGCATAATTATCAACATCGTTTCTTTCAATATAACGATTTAAAAAAGCAAGACTTTGCTCGACATGATAAATATCATCATCCAATTGAGTTTTGTTTAAACCAGTGATACCTTGATTCACTTGCAATAGATGCAAATTCAATTGAAACAATCTTTCTTGCATCAAACTTATATCTTTCATAACTACTTGAGAAAACTGGTAATAATTATCATCAACTTTTTTATGCATGCCATAATAATCCGAAACAAAAGAAGAAAATTCATACAACCTTAAAGTTAGACTTTTATGATGCTCGAACTCTCTTTCGCCACTTTTAAGTCTTTCCCAATCCTCAACAAGTTCATCTAGCTGAGAAGTTAATGATTTTGATTCCGACGACAGGATTTGCAGAGTTTTAAAATGATCACTGATATACTTTTCATAATCCGCTATTTTATTTATGTACTCTGGCGTATCTTTTGATCCCGTCATTGAATAAATTTGATACCGTTGCAAAGTCAAAAACACATCCATCAGCGGAGAAAAAAAAGAGAGACCTTTTAACTCTGCTCGATAGCTATCAACTGTTTTATTTAGCTGGCTGGATAATTGAAATGTGACGAGACTAAGAACCAATACATTTATGAAGGCAAAAGCAAGGGTCCTGTTTGCGAATGACAAACTCCCTGCCAGACGGGTTATGGGCTTTACAATCCAGTTAAAAGATGAAATTTTCAAATTACCACTCACCGATTGCAATCAAATAACACATACAATATTTGACTGTTTTTTGGACATTTAGGCACAGTATACGCAGATGAAAGGTATTTTCCATTAAATTTGAAATGATTTTTATAACTATTTCAAAAAATAGAAAATAAAAATCAAAATCACCTCAATTTCTCTAATGCAAATGAAAATCTTGACCAAAACCACCAATTTTCTGACGAAAATACTTATCCTTAACTTGCCTTAGCTATATACTTGCCTACAATTTGCTGATATATCCATTATAGACAGTTTTCATTCCCAACAGGATATTTAATATCTCATGTTAAGTGCCGAAAAACATTTATTTTCCTATCCCAAATATTGGGCAGAATGCTATGGCCGTGCAAAGTTTTTGCCTATGAGCAAAAAAGAAATGGACGATCTGGGTTGGGATAGTTGCGATATTATTATTGTTACCGGTGATGCTTATGTTGATCATCCCAGTTTTGGCATGGCTGTTATTGGCCGGTTTCTCGAATCACAAGGTTTTAGAGTAGGTATCATCTCCCAGCCAGACTGGAATGACCCTGATGCCTTTAAAGTTCTAGGTAAACCCAATCTGTTTTTTGGTATTACCGCCGGTAACATGGATTCGATGATCAATCGCTATACTGCCGACAAGCGAATTAGAAGCGATGATGCATACACCCCGGACGGTGTTGCGGGCAAAAGACCTGATCGCGCAGTGATAGTGTATACCCAAAAATGCAAACAGGCATATTCAGATGTGCCGACAATTATCGGTAGTATTGAAGCCAGTTTACGTCGTATTGCACAATATGATTACTGGAGTGATGAGGTACGCCGCTCTGTTTTAATCGATTCTGCGGCCGATTTACTGGTTTATGGTAACGCAGAACGCGCTATGGCTGAAATCGCGCATCAGATATCGCTGGGGCGCGAAGTCAGGGAACTGGATTCAATTCCAGGCACTGCGCTGGTAAGAGACGAAATTCCGCAAGGCTGGAACGAGGTTGATTCGACTCGAATTGACTGGCCATCCAACTTATCAAAGTCACAAATAAAAGATGTTTTTAGCAAGAATCCCTATCAATATGATCATGACAAAACTAACTGCGAAGTAAAGAAAGAAAAGCTGGCGACTGATCAGCAAATACCAATTAAAGTTATTCCAATGCCTTTGATGGGTAAGGCTGGACTTGATAGAAGCAAGACAGTTATTCGCTTGCCTTCTTTTGAAAAAATAAAAGGTGACTCAGCACTTTACGCCCATGCCTCTCGAATATTGCATCTTGAATCTAATCCACATAATGCACATGTACTGGTTCAAAAACATGGCAGTAAGGAGGTTTGGGTAAATCCGCCTCCCATTCCGCTAGAAACAGACGAGATTGATGGCGTTTTTGATTTGGAGTATGAAAGAGTCCCTCACCCCTCTTATGGCAAGGCCAGAATTCCTGCTTATGAAATGATACGGTTTTCGGTGAATATCATGAGAGGCTGTTTTGGCGGTTGTACTTTTTGCTCAATTACAGAGCATGAAGGGCGAGTCATTCAAAGTCGCTCCCAGCAATCAATCATCAAAGAAATTGAAGAAATGCGCGACAAGGTTCCCGGCTTCACCGGTACGGTTTCCGATCTCGGTGGGCCAACGGCCAATATGTACCATCTTAATTGCAAAGATGATGAAATTCAGAAAAATTGTCGAAAACTTTCCTGCATTTATCCGACTATCTGCAAAAACCTGATCACCGACCATAGTCAAACAACTGAGCTGTATCGTAAAACCAGAGCTATTCCCGGTGTTAAACGGGTGGCTGTTGCCTCAGGGTTAAGATATGACCTTGCCGTTGAAGATCCGGAATATGTCAAAGAACTGGTTACCCATCATGTGGGTGGTTATCTGAAAATTGCACCGGAACACAGTGAACAAAACACACTGGAAAAGATGATGAAACCAGGTATGGACACCTATTATCGCTTCAAACAAATGTTTGATGAGTTTTCCAGACAGGCTGGCAAGGAACAATATTTAATACCTTATTTCATTGCTGCGCACCCGGGTTGTGACGACAATGATATGTTGAATCTGGCTCTCTGGCTAAAACGTAATGATTTTCGGCTGGATCAGGTTCAAAATTTCTATCCTTCTCCCATGTCTCTTGCCACTGCCATGTATCATTCAGAGAAGAACCCGCTACACAAGGTCACCTACAAAAGTGAGGCTGTGTACACAGAGAAAGATATCAAACGTCGACGCGAACATAAGGCATTGCTGAGATATCATGACAAAAACAATTGGCCAGCCATTAGAACATTGCTGATTAAAATGAATCGAGCTGAATTAATTGGTGATGGACCTAATCAACTGGTTCCGGCAGAGGAATCAAGGCAAAGCCATAAATCTAAAGCTAAACCAGTGAGCAGGTATACAAAGGCCAAGCGAACCAATAAAAAGGTAAAGTCTAAAAGCCGACACTAGGAAATTATTTAAAGTTTGCTGTCAGTCGCCTCGGACTTTGATAAAATCTCTTCATTATTCATCTTATTATTGAGATATACGTGGAAAAACTAACCATCATTACTCCGGACGATTGGCATCTTCATTTACGAGATGGTGATATGCTGGGGGAAACAGTTCCGGCTACTGCCAGATGTTTTAAGCGCGCGATTGTTATGCCAAATCTTGTGCCGCCTGTCACCAATGCAACGATGGCCAATGAGTACAAACAAAGAATATTGAACGCACTTCCCGCCGGTAATAATTTCCAGCCATTAATGACACTGTATCTTACTGACCAAACGACTCAACAGGATATTATTGAAGCCAAAGAAAAAAATATCACTGCTGCAAAGCTCTATCCGGCAGGCGCAACTACCAATTCCAATGCAGCAGTTAGTCAACTGGAAAGTTTATATCCGGTTTTCGAAACCATGAGTGAAGTCAAGATGCCATTATTGGTGCATGGTGAAGTAACTGATGGGGATATTGACGTATTTGACCGTGAAAAAGTTTTTATAGATCGTCATTTATCAGTTATCACTCAACGATTTCCAGGCTTGTTGGTTGTTTTCGAACATATCACCACAAAAGATGCAGTTGAGTTTGTTATCAGTTCCTCAGACAAGGTTGGCGCTACCATTACACCGCAACATTTAATGCTTAATCGTAATGATTTACTGGTTGGCGGCATCCATCCTCACAATTATTGCTTGCCAGTATTAAAAAGAAATATTCATCAACAAGCACTTTGTGATGCCGTTGTTTCGGGTAATGCAAAATTCTTTTTGGGTACTGATTCTGCGCCACATGAAAAATCCAGAAAAGAAGCTGATTGTGGCTGTGCCGGTTGTTATAGCGCCTGGAGTGCTATTGAGCTCTATGCTGATATTTTTGAAGGCTTGGGCGTGCTAGATAAACTGGAAGCTTTTGCCAGTATTAATGGTGCTAAATTTTATGATTTACCCGTAAATGAAAGCACGATAACGCTCATCAAATCGCCATGGAAAATCCCTCAGGAAATCACACTGCCAAATGGGCGGCCGATTGTGCCTTTTTATGCCGGGAAAACGGTTAATTGGAGGATAGAAGGAGCTAGGAGCTAGGAGCTAGGAGCTAGGAGCTAGGAGCTAGGAAAAGGTTAATCTATCAACTATCAACTATTAACTATTAACTATTAACTATTAACTATTAACTATTAACTATTAACTATTAACTATCGACTCTTAAACACTAAAAGGGTCGCGCCTGATGATAGTTTCAACCCGATCGGGGCCTGTAGAAACGATATCAATTGGAACGCCAACCAACTCTTCCAGTTTGTTAATATAGTTTCTGGCATTTTCAGGTAAATCATCCCAACCTGTTACGCCAAAAGTAGATTCACTCCAGCCAGGCATATCAAGATAAACAGGCTTAACTCGCTCAAAACCTTCCGCACCAACAGGCGTGGTGCTCAACTTTCCTTTTTCAGGACAATCATATTGAATACATATTTTGACAGTTTCCAGACCATCCAAAACATCCAGCTTGGTCAAACAGATTCCTGTCACACTATTCACCTGAATGGCGCGTTTGATTGCCACGGCATCAAACCAGCCACATCGTCTTGGCCGACCTGTTGTGGCACCAAACTCATGACCTTTTTCACCCAAATGCTTGCCAACGTCATCAAACAGTTCTGTTGGAAATGGACCACCACCAACACGAGTCGTGTATGCTTTGGTAATGCCTAATACATAATCCAGATACAAGGGACCAAAACCGGAACCTGTTGCTGTACCACCAGCTGTTGTATTTGATGAAGTAACATAAGGGAAAGTACCATGATCAATATCCAGCAAAGTACCTTGAGCACCTTCAAAAAGGATTGACTGGTTGTTGCTTCTAAGTTGATGCAAACTGTCTGGTACATCATCAACCAAAGGCTTTAACAATTCAGCGTACTGCTGGCAGCTTTGATATACTGCTTCAACATCAATAGCAGGTTGTTGATAATAATTGGTCAGTACAAAATTGTGATATTCCAATACTTCGGTCAGTTTTTCTTTTAAACGCTCGGGATAAAAAAGATCGTCTACTCTCAAGCCTCTGCGAGCCACCTTGTCTTCATAAGCAGGACCAATCCCACGTCCGGTTGTACCAATTTTTTTGTCGCCAGTTTTGGCGGCTTCACGAGCCTGATCAAGGGCTGTGTGATAAGGTAAAATTAAAGTACAGGCAGCGCTCACTCTTAATCTTTCTCTGACTGGTACGTCGCTGGCTTCCAGCATTTGAATTTCTTTTAGCAAGGCTTCAGGACAAAGTACAACACCATTACCGATGTAACATTTAACATCTGCGCGCAAAATTCCTGATGGAATAAGGTGCAAAACAGTTTTCTTGCCGTCTATTACAAGTGTGTGGCCGGCATTATGTCCGCCCTGAAAACGAACAACTGCGGCAACACGGTCGGTCAACAGATCGACAATTTTACCTTTCCCTTCGTCACCCCATTGGGTTCCTAACACAACAACATTTTTAGCGGTTTTGGTGTTTGACATGATTCAATATATTTTTTAAATAGAAGCCGCGTATTTTACTCTTATCAGAAACAAAATACTGCATTTTTTTATGATTTTTTAATGATTTTACTGTCCTTTTCTCTGCAACTCTCTAGGAAGCTAACAGAAATAAAGTACATCCGGTGGCAAAAAATACACCACCGATAATTTGCAACTTGTCATCCGGTAATTGCAATAAAGACAGTACAATTTTTTTCCATTTCTTAGGCATTAACAAAGGAATTAAACCCTCAATGATTAACATTAATCCTAATGCTGCAACTAATAATTCCATAGATTCACCTTTAATCATCTAACTTTTATTTCATTCAGAATGAAAAAGCCGGCATAAGGCCGGCTCTGGTAAACTTCATATAAGTTTATTTTTTGCCCTTTGAATCTTTAAAATATTTAAAGAAATCACTATCAGGCTTAATAACTATAATATCATCCTTACTGTTGAACGAAGCTTTATATGCATCCAGACTTCTTAAAAATGCATAGAACTCAGGATCCTTATTGTAAGTATCAGCATAGATTTTTGCTGCTTCAGCGTCAGCCTTACCTTTCAAGGTTCTGGCAAACTCATCACCTTCTGACAGAAGCTTCAAGACCTCTGCATCAGTTTTAGCTCTAACGATATTTGCCAGTTGCTCGCCATCACTTCTGATCTTAACAGCTTGAGCTTGTCTTTCAGATTTAATTTGCTCATACACATTTTGTAAAACCTGTGATGTGTAATTAACCTTTTTCACTCGAACGTCAACAACCTCCATACCATATTCAAGTATTTTGCTATCAACAAAATCTTTGAGTTCAGTCATCAATACTTCGCGCTGACCTGAGATCGCCTCCTGCAAGGTTCTTTTACCAAACTGATTTCTTAATCCACTATCAACAAAGTTTTCAAGAAAATCTTCAGCTCTTCTAAAATTTCCACCTGAAGTTCTGATATAAAATTTGGCAAAATCATTTACTTTCCACTGCACATAAGTATCTACATCTAAAAACTCTTTATTTTCAGTTGTAAAAACATCAGGTGTTCCGTCCATTATTTGCACTCTGGCATCGATCCTGACAATACTATCTACAAAGGGTGTTTTAAAATAAAAACCCGCCTCTTTGACAAGAGGTACATTATTATCATCTCTAAGTACCTTATCAAACCTTAAAACCAGAACTCTTTCGGTTTGCTGAACGATATAAATAGAATTCAGTCCCACTACCAAACCAATTAAAATCAAAAATACTGCAAAGAAACTTTTATTTGACATTAGGCTGCACTCCTTTATTTTTGATTATTTGATCAAGTGGTAAATACAACATATTATTTCCACCCTCTGTATCAATCATAACCTTGCTTGAATTTGACATCACTTCCTCTACAGTCTCTATATACAGACGGCTTCGGGTAACTTGAGGTGCTGCTTTGTACTGAGGTAACAATTGCTTAAATCTTGCAACTTCACCATTCGCTTTTGCCAGAACAGTTGATCTGTAACCTTCAGCTTGTTGTCTGGCTTTTTCTGCATCAGCTATAGCTCTGGGAATTTTTTGGTTCCTATAAGCCTCAGCTTCCTGCTGTACTTTTTTGGCATCTTGAGCTGCTCGGTTAACTTCCTCAAAAGCTTGATTCACTTCTTTCGGAGGTCTCACTCTCTCAAGCGTAACAGTTCTGATATTCAAACCGCTTTTGTACTGTGCCAAAACTTGATCAATTTCCACTTTAAGCTCGTTTTGAATTCTTTCTTTATCAGTTGTTAATATGGCATCAACTTCTGTGTTACCCACCACTTGTCTTAACGCACTTTCAGAAGCCTGATTCAGCGTGGATTCTACGTCTGCCAGATTAAACAAATAATCCTCTGGTGAGCTTATTTGATACTGAATACCAACATCAACCTCAACAATATTAATATCTTTGGTTAACATAACACCACGGATTGAAGCTGAGATCATTTGGTCAATATTTACTTTATAGACTTTATCAATTCCGTAAGGAATCCAGCCAAGGCCTGCGCCAACAGTTTTGGAGTATTTACCAAAGTGCAAAACAACCCCTTTTTCAGCTTCATTGATTGTATATATCCCTGAAAATCCCCACAACAAAGCTAGCGCAAGAACGATTGCCGCAAATTGACTGCTACCCGATTTACTCCCACCTTTCTTGCCGCCACCAAAAAACTTTTTGAAAATATCTTCCAAATCCGGTGGACCACTGTTCTTTTTATCCCTTCCC
>Ga0224506_10002350_pt1 | contig 12916 bp, 11 predicted proteins | sample SF_Jan12_sed_USG_2_FD_169108 | JGI IMG/M metagenome (GOLD analysis project Ga0224506, IMG submission 169108) | Sediment microbial communities from San Francisco Bay, California, United States - SF_Jan12_sed_USGS_8_1 | ecosystem: Environmental > Aquatic > Marine > Sediment | place: USA... | reverse complement strand
TCTTCTTGATGCTGTATTCAGCACCGAGTTCTTTAACGAGAGTCAGGATTGTGGAGACATCCTTAACGAGAGGGATGTTTGTTAGACGGACCTTTTCTTGGGTGAGAAGGGATGCTGCAATAGCTGGCAGTACGGCGTTTTTGGCGCCGCTGATTTTGACTTTTCCCCTTAGCTGGAGGCTCTGGTTTCCAAGAATTCTGATTTTTTCCATGCAAAATCATTCTAGAATAATCCGATCCAAAATTCAATGATGCAAAATGATGGTCAATCAATGATGGGGTCAGCCCTTGACTTTATACATTTATTGTCCAAAGTCAAGGGCTGACCCTTTCCAAAGCTTGGTCGAGATCGGCGATGATGTCATCCGGGTTTTCTGCTCCCACACAAAGCCTTATCATCTGCGGTGGCACATCAGCTAGCTTCCGGGCTTCCTCTCCTTGCTGGAGATGCGTGGATATTGCTGGGATGGTGGCTATACTTTTGATACGGCCTAAATCTCCGGCCCTGTAAACAATCTTCAACTGGTTAAAGACTCGACGGGCATTTTCCGGTGGTCCATCCACCCTGAAGCTGAGCAGATGACCATATCTGTTGACCTCGTTTCCTGTTCTGTCTTCAGAATCCGCAAGTTTCATGTATTTTTTAGCCAATCCATGGAAATGGAATCTGGGAAGTCCTAGATAATCGACCTGATACACCCTAGGATGCTGTCTTAAAAAATCGGCAACCTTCTGGCTGTTTTGGCTGACAAGGTCCATCTTAGATCGGAGCGTCCTCAAATCGTTTAGGGCAAATATCGCGTTTACGGGGGATGCAGCCGGACCGATATCTCTATATGGCAGGAACTTGACGTATTCAGCGAAAGTCTCTTTGAAGAGGGGATTATCGTTTTTGATTTTGGTGACGATGGGCTTGCGACTGATCAAAGCACCGCCGATGGCGAATCCACCAGAGGTGATGGATTTAGTCAGGGAGTGAAGAACAATATCGGCTCCGTATTCGATGGGTCGCATCAGGGCCGGCGTGGCACAGGTGGAGTCGATGATGAAAGGAATGTCCCAGGAATGGGCCAGATCAGCCAGAGCCTTGATGTCGCAGAACGCTTGCTGGGGATTGCTCGGTGCTTCGGCATACAGGAAACGGGTGTTGTCATCGATTTTTGCCTTCCATTCTTCTGTATCCTCGGGATGAATCACCCAACGTACTTCGATTCCTCTTTCCTTCATTTTTCTCACCGAAAAGTGCTGGAAGGTTCCCCCATATATCTGGATCGAGGAGACAAAATTGATTTGCTCTTGCCCCTCTTTTTGCTTAACCAGGAACGGATCTACAGCCAGCATGATAGCTGACATTCCAGAGGCTGTTACCAGGCAGGAGGTATCATATCCTGTCTGGTATCCTTCCAGAAGAGCAAGAGTCCATTCCAGGTAAGAGGTCGTGGGATTAGCAAACCGTGTGTAACACCAGGTGGGGATGAGATAAGCCAAAGCTGCTTCCATTTCATCCGCGTCTCTGTACGCTTGGGCCGTGGAGAGGTAGAGAGGCTCAATCACTGCTCCTTGGTTCTGGACCAGCGCTTCTTCCACCGTGTACAGTCCGTGAACAGCAATGGTGTCGAACTTGAGCTTTTTGACTCGCTCCAGATTCTTCTCTCTCTGGGCTATGAATTTTTTGGCCTCTTCGATGTATTTCTTGACACCCGGTCCGTACTCGATTTCGTCTGACATGGCTTCCCTCCCAAGCTAGTTCAAATCCCCTTTTGGCCTCTCTCCTGCTTTATATCGTTCCATGGTCCTGCGCAACCTGTGCACTCCTTCGACAATCTCCTCCCTGGTAGGAAAAGAAAAATTGATCCGCATGGTGTTGTACCTACGATGTCCCTGAGGATAAAAAACCTCCCCTGGGACAAAAGCCACCTTTTCTTCGATGGCCAAATAGAAGAGATCCAATGTGTTTAATTCTTCGGGAACAGTTATCCACAGGAAGAGTCCCCCTTCGGGCTTTGTCCATTTCACTCCGGTGTCTTTAGAGAAATTTTCCTCCATGGCCTCGAGAAAAAAGTTAAGTTTCTCAGAATAGTATTTTTTTGCTTTCTGGAAATGGATGTCTAGGTCATATTCCCGCAAAAAGGCGGTGCAGATGTCCTGGTTCAGCTTGGGTGTGTTGAGAATATTCGCTCCCTTGATAAAAGCGAACTTTTTGATGACCTCAGGCGGGCCGATGTTGAATCCAACCCGTAAACCAGGGCAAAGAATCTTGGAAAAGGTGTACAGCCCAATGACATTTCCCTGATTCTTATCCAAGGAGTAGATGGAGGGAAGGTGTTCCCCCTTGTAGCGCAACTCCCTATAAGGACTGTCCTCAACGATAGGAATCCTGTGCTTTTTGCTCAAGTCGAGAAGCGCATCCCTTTTCTCCAGGCTCATAGTAATGCCTGAGGGATTTTGGAAATCAGGAACCACATAGATGAATTTAGGTCGTTTCTCTTGACTGAGAAGGTTTTGGATGCCTTTTTCTATGCCTTCCACATCAGATCCGTCCTCTTCGATTTCGACGGCCAAGTATTCGGCATCTTCCAGTTCGAACGCTGCCAAAGCTCCCCCAAAAGTGGGGAGGTCGATGACGATGATATCCTGAAGATCGAGAAACAATCTTCCCACGAGGTCTAATCCATGTTGGCCAGAAGTGGTTATCATGATGTTTTCCGGCTCGATGAAGATATTGTCTTTCTTGAGATAATCGATGATCGCATCCATCAGGTCTTTCTCTCCGGGAATTGGAGAATATTGGAGAACCGATTCATAATTTTTTTCGATGGATCTTTCTGACGCCTTCTGGATAATATCAAGGGGAAAGACATCGCTCGAGGGAAGCCCCCCGGCAAAAGAGATGATTTCTGGATCTTCAAGGAATTGGAGCGTCTTTCCGATAGCATAGCCCTCAAATTCTTTCATGATGTGGGCAAAGAGCGATTTCATTATTGACTCCAGTGTTACTTTTTGGGCTTGTACCGATCAGGGGCAGCGAAGATGTCCATAACATGCACACGGGTGGGGAAAGTGGCGGAGTGTTCCACTCCAGCAGGAATATAGTACCAGTCTCCTTTCCGGTAGGTCTTTGTCTCTCCTCCGATGGTCAAGGACATCTCTCCCTCGATCATCAAACCCCACTGATCGCAGTGGGAGTGGGGGGGTACCTTTCCCACGGGTTGAATATCGAAAAAAACAACCTGCTTGTCATCGCTCTGAAGAAGCCATCCTCTGATTCCCTCGATCGGCAAGTCGATTTCAGGGAGATTTCGGATCATGGCTGGATAAGGAGTTCCTTCCCATTGATCCATCAAATCTTTCATAATGAATCTCCTTTTCACTTGTCATTATAAAATAGATTTTACGTACCCTCCATCTACCTGCAGAGCCACTCCTGTGATATAGCTGGCTGCCTCTGAACACAGGAAAACCACTGCACTGGCAATCTCATCCGGACGGCCGAGCCGCCCCATCGGTACGATCTTTTCGATATTCCGGTAGAACTCCTGAACAGTTCCTTTCCCTTTCTCTTCGTATGATTTGGCCAGGGACTCAACCCTCTCTGTTCGTGTATAGCCCGGACAGATCGAATTAACCGTTATCCCGTAAGAAGCCAATTGATTAGAAAGAGATTTAGAAAAACCCAAAATTCCAGACCGGGCAGTGTTGGAAAGGATCAAGGTGTCTATCGGTTGTTTGGCCGAAACAGACGTTAGATTGACGATTCGCCCCCAATTCTGCTTCTCCATGTGTGGAAGGACTTCATAGCAGAGATTCACCGTGCTCAGAAGGTTGAGTTCCAAAGCTTTCAAATAATCGTCCAGGCCAAAATCCGCAATGGTTCCTGATGGGGGACCTCCAGCATTGCAAACAAGAATGGCGATGGTTCCGAATTCATCGACAACATGGCTCACTAAATTCTTCACTTGGGACCTATCCGTAACATCCGCAACACGGGCGGCAACCCGGCTCCCTGTGCTTTCTTCTATTTCTTTTTTTGTTTTGTAGAGCTCTTCTTCCCCTCTTGCACAGATGGCCACCTTGGCGCCTTCCCTGGCAAGCTGTAAGGCTATTTCCTTACCCAGGCCTCGGCTGGAGGCGGCCACGAGGGCAGCTTTATCTTTGATCCCCAGATCCATGTTTATCTCCGATCGTCCTGATTTCTAACCATGCTTTCTGTGGGAAGCTGCTGCGAACCGAGCCTCATGCCCTTTTAACATGATTTCTTTAGCGTCTTTGTCACATCTGACACACTTGTAGTAGATGACATTCCCGATCAATTCTGCTTTTTCGTTTCTTTCCTCGTCTGAAATGAAGTAGGCTTCCATGGTGTCGAAGGGACGTAATTCTCCATCGCTCTCATACTTGATGGTGATATTCCTTCCAGCTTCCAGAACTCTGTGTGCGCTTTCCGTCCAGTTGAAATCGGCCAATCCCAGATCAGGATTGATTCTAAGGTGGGCGGCCAGCGAAACATCAAATCCAGAAGCTTCCATTTCCTCACTGCATTGGATGAAGGTTTCCGCAGTAACTGCATTTCCGATGTTTATCTCATAGATGGGAGTGGTGTTGTCTTCGCGGAGATATTCCTTGAAGATGTTCAGGAGCATCCGAAGCTGGATGGCATTTTGTGTGGAAAGGAGCATGGATATCTTAAAGGAAAGATTGGGAATTTCTCTGGCATAATAACAGGCAGCTACGATCGTCGACCAGCTCGGGTTCAGGAAAAAATTAGCCCCCGTCTCTATGGCAGCCCGGGTGATTCCGTCCAGATAGACGAGATGGTTGTTGTTTCCGACTTCCACACCGCCGAGATTGCCGTAGGGAGTTCCCATGTTCTTCAGAATAATCTGGCTCAGTCCGCCTCCCACATCCTTCCTCTCGAATTTTTCTCCTGTCACCTTTTCTATTCGGGCAAATCGTTCCTCCGGAAGGGGGGTCCCCAGGAGGTTTGTCGTGCAGAATTTGCTGGCCCCGAGAATATTTTCGGCCAGAGCAAGGGTAGTGATCAGGTCACCGCCGTAGACATAGGTGTCCGTCAAACCGACGACAGAGATCATTTCTGTGGGAAAAAAGACACTTCCATTTTCTGCAATAGCCTTGATACAGTGAAAGGTGGGACGAGCACCCTGAAAACCAGAAACTTGGGTAGTGCACACTCCCTTTTTGATGAAAGAGATCTCGTTAGCCTCGAGAAATTCTTCGACCTTGGCAAACTTCTGAACATATCCCTCAGCTTTAACCAACATATCCCCAATACCTTTTCCCTCGGCAACCATCTTGCGTGTATTGAACTCCCTCATAAGTGCGATCTTTTGAGATATCTCCTTTGCACCGCCGTAGGATTTCAGCAGGGCATCCATCGCCTTGAGGTCTTTATCTGATAAGAGTTTAAAATGCATGGCTCCTCCTTGTCGTTGTTAGAATTGGCAGGGATGATTAAAGAAAATTTCCAAGCAATATCCCATTGAGGTCTTTCAATTGTATTGGAAAAAAGCCAACGCTTCAAGTCTAATTTAATGTCCAAATTGATATTGACTTAAAAGAACCTGTGTGTTATTGGTTTTTCCTAGAAGTCACTCTCTCTATCTTTCCCTGGAGGATAATCATGCGTATACTTTTCATCGGCTTCGGTACTGTCGGTCAAGGATTGGCAGAACTTCTGTTGCGAAAAGAGGAATTTCTTTCCAGGACTCATGGGTTGGAATTTCAAGTTGTGGGTATCGCTGACATGCTTAAAGGCAGTCTATACAGTTCTGAGGGCCTAGACCTTCAGGCGGCCTTGGGCAAAGTCCATGCAGGAGAATCCTTATTAGATCTTGTTGAGAATAGATTTGATGGGCAAGCCCTGGATTTGATAAAGGAGGCTGAGGCGGACGTGATGTTGGAGGCCACCTACACGGATATCCAAACCGCAGAACCGGCGATGTCCCACATTCGAGAGGCCCTCGAGCGGAGGATGCACGTTGTGACAACAAATAAAGGCCCTGTAGCCCTTTACTATCAGGAACTGAAGAGGCTCGCTCAGGAAAAAGGAGTGCAATTTTTATTCGAAGGGACGGTGATGAGTGGTACGCCACTCCTCAATCTCATCCGTGAAAGCCTGGCTGGTTGCGAAATCAGGGAAATCAAGGGGATCCTGAACGGTACGACAAACTACATCCTGACCCGGATGGAGGAGGGCCTTTCTTATGAGGAAGCCCTGAAAAAAGCCCAAGAGCTCGGGTATGCCGAAGCTGTTCCTGATGCTGATGTTCTAGGATGGGATGCACTGGCTAAGGTTACCATCCTGGCCAAGTTTGTATTCGAGGCAAAAGGAAAACCTTTTGACTATCCCTGTGAAGGCATTACTGGCATAACTCCTGGGGCAATCGCTGAGGCTAAGACCCGGGGAAAGCGCTTTAAACTGGTCGGGAAAGTCTGGCGGGAAGGAAGATATGTGAAAGCATCGGTTGCACCTGAAGAGATTGATCTTTCCCATCCCCTTGCTTCCGTCATGGGCGCTACGAATGCGGTCACCATAACGACCGATTCCCTAGGTGATGTGACTGTTGTTGGACCTGGCGCAGGGAAGGAACCCACCGGATACAGCATGCTTGTCGATTTGATAACGATAGGAGGAAAAAAATGAAAATGCTGCTTAATGGCGAATGGGTAGATCGAGAAGAAAAGATAGACGTTCACGATCCATTCGATTATTCGGTGATTGATACAGTGCCGGGCTCAACGAGCGATGATGTGGAAACAGCGTTGGCAGCGGCTGTCCGTGGGTTTGAGGTCACCAAAAAAATGACTGTCTACGAGAGGGCACAGGTCCTGTTCAAAACGGCTGCGATCGTATCGGAGAACATGGAGGGTTTCGCGCAGATAATCGCTCGGGAAGGGTCCAAGACCATCCGTGAAGCAAGGAAGGAAGCTTCCCGTTGTGTCAATACCTTGACCGTATCGGCCGAAGAATCCAAGCGCATTCTGGGGGAGACCATTCCCTTTGACTCCTTTCCCGGAGGAGAGAAACGGCGCGGGTATTATTACAGGTTTCCGATCGGAGTCGTCTTGGCTATTACTCCCTTTAATGATCCCCTCAACCTTGTGGCGCACAAGCTTGGCCCGGCCATCGCTGCTGGAAATTCGGTCATCCTCAAGCCTGCGACCGTGACTCCGCTTTCGGCCCTCAAACTGGCCGGGGCTCTTCTGAACGCTGGCTTGCCTCCACTGGCCCTGCAGGTGGTCACAGGATATGGATCCGTGATTGGTGATCCTTTGGTCAGGGATGAGCGGGTGAGGATGATCTCCTTCACAGGCGGTGTGGAGGCGGGCAAAAGGATTGCCCAACTGGCCGGAATCAAGAAGATCGGGATGGAGTTAGGTTCCGATTCCCCGGTAATTGTCTGGGAAGACACGGATCTGGATTGGGCTGTGGAATCCTGTGTCTCTGGTGCGTTTTGGGCTGCAGGGCAGAACTGCATCGGTGTCCAGCGTCTGTACATCCATCAGAGCATCTATGAGGAATTTCGAGATAAGTTTGTGGAACGGACGAAAAAATACCGAATTGGAGATAAACTCAAAGAAGAAACAGATATGGGTCCGATGATTACAGAGGAAGAGGCGAAGCGGGTCGAAGCTTGGATAAGGGAAGCAGCAGAAAAGGGAGCACGGATTCTTGCAGGCGGAAATCGCGAAGGTGCACTCGTGGAGCCGACAGTGCTAGAAAATGTCCCTGAAAATGTGGCTATTCATTGTGAGGAAGTTTTTGGTCCTACTGTTAACCTTTATCCAGTGGATAATCTGGAAGAAGCCATCCAGAAGGCCAATGCCCTTCCCTTTGGGCTTCATGCAGCAGTATTCACAAGGAATGTGGATGTGGCTTTCAAAGCAGCCTATGAGCTGGATTGCGGTGGGGTGATGGTCAATGATTCGACCGATTACCGCCTGGATTCCATGCCTTTCGGAGGAGTGAAGTATTCAGGGCTGGGTCGTGAAGGTATCAAATTCGCCCTTCAGGAAATGACTGAGCCCAAGGTGGTCTGTTTCTATCTTCCGGAGATTTAAATCTGGTTTGTCAGATTTTAGGGCCATCAATTCGTTTGTTTCGTTGAGTCCTTTGCTCCGGATTAACATCCAGTAGAGTTAATTGGCAAAAGCCTGCCTTTAAAGAATAAAAAAAGGTAGCAGAAATCGAACTCCACTACCCTTTTTTGACTTTTCGGTTTCTTTACTTCAGTGTTTGCTGACTAGCTTTTGATCTGTCCAGCAATCCACTCCGTGGTCACACTCTTGGGTCTCTCGATGGCCAGTCCCAGAGCTCTGTCCCAAATCAGCGAGGAGAGAACTCCAATCGCACGAGAGGCACCGAAGAACACGGTGTAAAAATCGTACTCTGTAACACCATAATGGAGAAGCAAAACACCACTGTGAGCATCCACATTGGGCCATGGATTCTTGGCCTTTCCTTGTTCTTCTAGGATGGGTGGGACAACATCGTAGAGAGCGCTCACAACCTGGAAGATCTCGTCATCAGGCAGGTGTTTCAGGGCGAATTCTCTCTGAGCAACGTATCTGGGGTCTGTTTGCCGGAGAACGGCGTGGCCGTATCCGGGAATAACCTGTCCAGAATTCAAGGTTTCCCAGCAGTAGTCTTTCAGTTGTTCTTTGGTCGGAACTCCGCCCAATTTCTCCATGAGATCCATGACCCAGCGGAGAACTTCCTGATTGGCTAAACCATGCAAGGGGCCGGCTAGTCCGTTCATTCCTGCAGAGAGTGAGTAATAGGCATCCGAGAGAGCAGAACCGACAAGGTGGGTGGTGTGTGCAGAGACGTTTCCGCCTTCGTGATCGCTGTGGAGAACAAGGTACAGCCTCATCAGTTCTTTGAATTCCTCTTTCTCAATACCAATCATGTGGGCAAAATTTCCGCCCCAGTCCAGATTGGGATCAGCAGGAATATGCTCATCGTTCTTGTAGCTCTTACGGTAGATATAGGAAGCGATTGCGGGAAGCTTGGCCAAGAGATTCATCACGTCTTCGAACATGGGATCCCAGTACTCCATCTTGCTGATTCCTTCTCTGTATTGCTTGGAAAAAATGGAATCTCTCTGAAGAGTGAGAATACCCTGGGAGAATTGGGTCATGGGGTGGGTGTCGTTGGGGATAGCTTTGAGGACATCGATCAGATAATCAGGGAGAGTGCTGCGTTTTTGCCATTCCTTCGTGATTTCCTGAACATCTTCCTCTGTTGGTAATTCACCTGTCAAAAGCAAATAAAAAATGCCTTCAGGAAGAGGTTCCTTGCCGCCTGGAGCCTTGGGTAATTTCTCCCTAAGTTGGGGAATGTTGTACCCGCGGAAACGGATTCCTTCCATCGGATCGAGAGCCGATGTCTCTGTGACCATGCATTTCACACCGCGCATTCCACCGTAGGCTTGGGCAACTGTCACTTCGGAGATCTTGACATCCCCATGCTCTTTGAGCAGAGTTTTAACTTTGTCACGCACGGGGTCAAGTTTTGAAGCAAACTTTTCCTTTAATGAAGCCATATGAAATCCTCCTTTAAAATTTAAAAAGAAAATCCCTCGATTGATTCGATGGGGAAGAAATATACCATTGAATAGTGGCTGTGTCAATCAAATTTGATGTCTTGATGAATGAGAGTAAAAAACAAGTGAATAGTCCAGCCTATTGAATATCTTTTTTGTCTACATCGTATCTAAGTTGAGAACAACGTACATATATGTAAGGCCATTCCCAGAACTGTCCATTTCAACTGTTGTTGCGAACGAAGTGAAACAAACTCGCAAATTAAATATTATTTGACTTTTATACATTGAAAGAGTTAATTATTGAAAAAATAATATAGTGCAGAAATAAAAAAAAAGGAGAAAAAACATGGCAGGTATATGGATTGTACTTATCATCATAGCGGTTTTTATCTTTATCGTTGTAGGAATCTACAACAGCCTGATAACCTTGAGAAACCGAGCGGACAACGCCTGGGCTCAAGTGGATGTTCAGCTCAGACGAAGGTATGACCTAATCCCCAATTTGGTTGAGACAGTCAAAGGATATGCCAAGCATGAGAGAGAAGTGTTTGAGAAAGTCACAGAGGCTCGTTCCAAGGCTATACATGCTGGCACGGTTAAAGAGCAGGGAGAAGCAGAGAACATGTTGTCTGGGGCCTTGAAGTCGCTTTTTGCAGTGGTGGAGAGTTATCCCGATCTCAAGGCCAACCAGAATTTCCTGATGCTTCAGGAAGAGCTGGCAGGTACAGAGGGCAAAATCGCCTATGCCCGCCAGTTTTATAATGATAGTGTTATGAAATTCAACATGAAACAGCAGGTCTTCCCTTCCAACATTATCGCCAACATGTTCAATTTCAAAGAAAAGGAATACTTCGAGATCGAAGAACCAGCTGCCAGAGAGCCTGTCAAGGTCGAGTTCGGATAGGAAGACGATTCACTAGAATTAAAGCCACATCCCGATGTACGAACAGATCACCAGCAACAAGTGGAAATCCTTTTTCCTGATTCTGTTTTTTCTCTGCCTGATTTTTGCCTTGACATGGGCATTTGGCGAGCTGACAGGATGGGGACCGCAAGGATTTGTGATAGCCGTGGTTATAGCTGTGGCTATGACCTTTGGCAGCTACTATGCGAGCGATAAAATTGTGCTGGCCATCAGCCGGGCCAAGCCGGTGAAGAAAGAGGATTATCCCTATTTGTACAATGTTGTGGAAGGCTTAGCCATCGCGGCCGGGCTGCCCAAACCGCGTTGCTATGTCATCGATGACACGGCGCCCAATGCCTTTGCTTCGGGCCGCAATCCTCAGAATTCCGTTATCGTAGTGACCACGGGATTGTTGCAAAAGTTGAATCGTGCTGAGCTTGAAGGCGTGATTGCCCATGAAATGTCTCACATCAAAAACTATGATGTTCTTGTACAGACTCTGGCTGTAGTCATGGTCGGAGTGGTGGCTCTGTTGAGCGATTGGATTCTCAGGACATTTTTTTGGGGTGGAGGCCGAAGACGATCAAAGTCCTCTAAGGGAGGAGGGAATGCTGCGGCCATATTCATCGTCGTGGCTCTAGTTTTGGCCATTCTGTCGCCGATAGTAGCTCAGCTTCTCCGTTTGGCTATTTCCAGAAAGAGGGAATTCCTTGCTGATGCCAATGGTGCATTGTTAACCCGGTATCCTCCTGGGCTGGCATCTGCCCTCAAGAAGTTGGCGGCAGATAGAGAACCCTTGGAAGCCGCCAATAAAGCCACGGCCCATCTTTATATCGTCAATCCACTCAAGGACATAAAGGGCAGAGTGAACAAACTGTTCAGCACCCATCCTCCCATCGAAGAACGCATCTCCGCCCTCGAAAAGATGTAGGATTTGATAAATCAAACCCACGGTTTTATTGCTACCAGAAATGGATGTCTTCTTGTAGGATCTGTTCCCCGAACGGACCGTTAATGATCCCTAAAACTGTTGAAAATAGACAGGATTTGATATTATAATTGTAATCCCTTGTGTGGGGTCGTAGTTCAGTCGGTTAGAACGCCGGCCTGTCACGCCGGAGGTCGCGAGTTCGAGTCTCGTCGGCCCCGCCATCTGTTCCCCCTTATTTTTCAGTCTTTTCCATGGTTTTGTCTTTTATATTTTAAACCCGTAATTTCAGCAATTTCACAGACAACTTGGCACATATGCGCGTGTGTTATTTTTTATCCATCCCCTCGAAGTTCTTTATATTGTGATGCGTCTTGGGTTGCTGAGGTTGATGCCAGGAGGAAGTTAGGGCTCATGCAAAGCAGAGGCTTTTTCGTGTGAAAAATTTATTCGAGAGATGACTTGATGTAGAATGAGAAGTGTGAATCAGTGCAAGGCAATAAAGGAAGAAAGGATATGACGAAATTCAAGAACTTATTCATCTCTCTTTTTTTATTCTTCAGCCTCATCAACTTCTGCTACGGGCAAAATGAACATCAAAATCATCACTTTCTAGGGAAAGGACTATATGAAGGCGAATACTGGCCCACACAGCAGTGGAAAAGCTGTCGACCTGAAGATGTCGGAATGCAATCCAGCAAGTTGATGGACGTTTACTTTTATTTAGCCAACCCAGCTATTAACACAGAAGGGATTGTGATCATAAAGAATGGGTATATTGTTGGCGAAGCATACTTTGGTAATTTCACAATAAACTCAAGACATGAGAGTTTCTCAATCGCAAAAAGTTTCTTAAGTGCGCTGGTTGGGATTGCCCTTGAAAAAGGGCTGATTAAGGATGTCGAGGAGAAAATTTATTTGTATTATCCTCAGCTCAGTCGCAAAAAGACCTTTTGGCGACGCAGTGATGGAGGTATAGAGGAAATTTATCCTCAAAGTGGTATCTACCCAGTACAGGTGTTGCCTGGAGCTAAAAAAAGGATCACTATAAAACATTTATTGACGATGACCTCTGGTTTTGAGTGGAATGAACGAGACTATTACGAGGATACTAGCCAGAATGATGTTTTTAAAATGGCGGCAGAATATGATTTCATTCAGTATGTACTGAATAAGCCAATCGTGTATGAGCCGGGAACAGAGTGGTGCTACTCAAGCGGTGATTCCATGCTCCTTTCAGGTATCATCGAGAAATCAGCGAATATGGGTACTTATGATTTTGGAATGGAACATCTCTTCACGCCGATCGGAATTTCTGGGATAGAATGGCATAGCGATCCGGCAGGACATACGATTGGAGGATGGGGGATTCAAGCCACAGTAAGAGAGTTTGCCAAATTCGGTTATTTGTACCTGAAGAAGGGAAAATGGGAAGACCAACAAATCGTCCCTGATTCATGGATCAAAGAATCACTGCAACCTGTTTCCCCAGAAGTGAATTATTATGGCTACCAGTGGT
>Ga0224506_10002348_pt1 | contig 12920 bp, 12 predicted proteins | sample SF_Jan12_sed_USG_2_FD_169108 | JGI IMG/M metagenome (GOLD analysis project Ga0224506, IMG submission 169108) | Sediment microbial communities from San Francisco Bay, California, United States - SF_Jan12_sed_USGS_8_1 | ecosystem: Environmental > Aquatic > Marine > Sediment | place: USA... | reverse complement strand
TTCCGTATTTGTCGCAGCGGTGTACATGCATGATGACAATGTCTGGGTAACATGCAGGAAGAAGACACAGAGGCTTTCCGCTGAAAGGGTCTTTGACGACTTTTGCAGAGCTATATTTTAGGGTGTCTGTGCCTAGCATTACTCGTGTTGGGATGAATGGGAGCCCCATGGCAGCTGCTTTGAAGCGCCATTGGAAGCCAGCGTTTGAGATTTCGGCTAGAACTTTCACTTTTCCCTCTTCTACGGCTCTTCTGGAAGCAGGTGATAGACCTCTTAGTTCGTGTCCGAAGCAGTAGGCCGCTTCTACCTTGTTTACGCAGCCTGCGGCTACTAGAACGTCGATGTCGTGGACGGCGGTTTTTCCAGCCATGGTCAATTTCCGTTTGTTTTGTCTTATTACTTCATAGATGGCTGCCATTGAGATTCTGACGTGTCCGAATCCGCCGCAGGCTATGAAGTTGCCGTCTCGTACGAATTTGGTGACTGCTTGTTTTAGGTTCATTTGTTTATCTATGAGGCTTCTGGACTTGTTTTGCGCGATCCATCTTCGATGTTCGTCAGGGTCTTGCCATGCTAGTAATTCTCCTCTGCCTTGTTCTAAAACGTCCATTTTCTGTTCATCTCTTGGGTGTGTTGATTTTTGTAAATTGTATAAATGCTTTAGGGTAAAAGGATGTTGTTAACCTCCTTGCGAGCCAGCTACTTGTTTGCGTGTGTGACTCTTTCTACCCCGGTCTATTAACGAATGCCTAGGCCGTGTTATGTAGAGGACTCTGATCTTGACGTTGTTTGAAAGTGCCGCAAGGATTTCTGAAATCCTTCACCTTAAGTTTGGTGACGTGGAATTTCATAGCGTCAGACGAAAAGACGGTGGAAGAGGACTTGTCGCAACACTCTATTTGCATGCATGGCGAAAAAGTGAGTGTTTTGATATAGATGCGCGTGCATTCGAGAATTAACAGAACTACACTCTATATGTTGACCCATATTTTGGGAAAACAAATCTTACAAATGTATTTAGAACGATGTTTATTTCGGTTTCTCCAAGCTTTCTCGCCAACAACATCACGCTCACAAATCTTGCATTGCCGACTGTTGAAGGGCTTACGACCTGACTTCCTGATGAATACCAATCTCCACGGCATATTGTCCAACTCGATTACAACCATATCTCATTTGAAATAAAAGTGTATGTGACTGTGACACAACAGCAACGTACGCTTAAACATCTGGCACTCACGCATTTTGTGTGGGTGATGTTATGGATGGATTTGAGCAAAACCTATAGAAATGGTTGCTGACATGATTTTCCATTCCGACAAATGGGAAATATACATCTCTTATGTTCAGGTCGCTATCAAAGTTTATTTGAAGGTTGCCGTTTTCTACACATGATTCTAGGCATTTGGCATTACCCAGTGTTAGCGGCGGTCAATGAGTTGGTGGTACTGCTCCGGCGACATGAGGGAACGGATCGCCCTTTCTACCACCTCGTTCAACGCAGGGTGGATATGCATTCCGTTTATTATCGGTTCTGTGCTTTGCTCGGGAGTGTACATTAGGTTTATGATCTCCTGTATGAGAACGGAGGCATACGGTCCAATGATGTGTGCCCCTAAGATCTTCATGGTTTCTTTTTCGACGATTACTTTGACAAAATAGTTTTCTGCATTCATCGCCTCTCCTTTAGCCGTGTCTTGATATCTGTGAAACCCGATTAACACCCTGTTTTTTCCGTATTTCTCAATTGCTCGTTTCTCTCGAAGCCCGACACTTGCAATCTCGGGATACGTGAACACTGCATGGGGTATCGCGTGATAATCCACCTTTACCTTCTTCTTCAATACAGCATTGTAGTAGACGATTATAGATTCGTAGTTTGCCACATGCTTGAAGAGGTGCCTCCCGTTAGCGTCCCCAAAAGCCCAAACGTTTGGTTGCGAGGTCTCCAGATACTCATCAACGGTGATCCATCCCCTTTCATCTGTTTCTATTCCTGCTTTTTCAGGATGAAGTACATCTGCATTCGGGCCTCTTCCGGTTGCCACTAGAATTTCGTCCGCTGTTGTCACAGTCTCTTCTCCATTCTCCCTGTTAACCGCGATAAGCCTCTTCTTGTCCCCCGAAGTTATTTCTGCCTCACGCACCTCGTGGTTAGTGAGGATCGTCATGTGCTTTTCCAACTCTTTCTTGGCGAGCGCTGACACCTCTGGTTCTTCTTGTTTGAGAAACTGTGGATTCCTGCCGATTACTGTGACTTTCGATCCCATGGCGGAGAAGAAATGACCGTATTCCGCGGCTATGTATCCTCCGCCTACTATGGCAATGCTCTTCGGAAGTCGATTCATCTTGAGGACTGTGTCGCTTGTAAGATAACCTACTTTCTCCAGCCCTCTTATCGGAGGTATCATGGGCTTTGACCCTGTACACAAGAATATCATTTTTGAAGCAATGGTTTCATCACCAACCTTCAGCACGTATGGGCCAACAAATTCAGCTACAACCGGATAGTAATCTATGTTTTCAGAGTGAGAAAGCCCTTGGCGTATCATCTTTATGTCCTTATTGATAAGGGTCCTCATCCTTCCCATGACCATTTCAAAATCTACCTTCCTGAAGTCAATGTCTATGCCGAATTCTCCTGCCTTCTCAATTGTTCTCACCAACTCAGCAGGATACAACAATATCTTCGACGGTATACAACCTCGAGTCAAACAAATACCGCCTGGCTCATCCTTATCTACTACAGCGACTTTCATCTTGGGATTCTCCTGAATCATAACACCCACGATATTCATCGCTGAACCTGTGCCTATTGATATCAAATCGTATTCCTTCATATCAAACACAAGGGGCTAATAAGAAAGTGTACGTTTTAAATGTGCGTGACTGTAACGCAACAGCAACATACCCTTAAATATCTTGCATTCGCGTATTTTTTGTGCACGCGGGAAGTGTAAGCGAAATCGTGGTTCATGCATGCATAAACAAGGATTAATTCCTTTTCTGAATTTTTCACATATGCACACTCCTATATGTCGAGCAGCTTGAGCGCTTGATTTATACTTTAGCCCATATTTTAGGGAAGCAAATCTTACATACATATTTAACACGATGCTTAGTTTTGTTCCTCCAAGCTTTCTCGCCAACCACGTTACACTCACAAATCTTGCATCGTCGACTATTCAAAGGCTTTCGACCAGATTTCCTAGTGAATACTAGTTTCCATGGCATGTTTTCCAACCCAATCAACCATTATTCAAGTTCCAAGCATCTAACGTCTGCATGGTTTCCCGCAGCCCACCCACTTCCGTGTTCAGGAGGAGAGAAAAGCTTGCTTCAAGAGAGAGAAAGGAGAAACCTCGCAAAACTGAGGTTTGACTGAAGCGGTGAGATGTTTCGGGCTTTTTCATATTTTCATCTCCTTTCTTAGAAGATTCATACAAACACGCACGCCTTATATTTGCCTCCCTACATGTGAGCGAAGTACCAGAGTTCTGCTACGTCTTCCCTAGCACTCAGACTTGTGCTCAATTTTTGCTTGCGTTTAGACGTGATGAAAACTGATTCTCCCTGTTTAAGACGTTTTTTGACTTCTCCAAAATCGATCTCCTCAACCTCTTCAACCTCAACACTCTCATCTTCGTCGTCTTTCAAGAAGAACAGTTGAAAGAGTGGCTTTTCTTCATGGGCTTCAAAGAAGTTTCTCATTACCATTATTTCCACCTACCGTTACACCATAGTTTTTTTACCTACATGTTCTGAATATTTCCAAACAAAAAGGGAATTTTGCGTTTGGTTTGCATGCATGCATCATAAATTTGCACCTCCACCCTAACATTTTATCACAGTTTTATTGGTATAGCAACGCTTTTAAATGTGTGTGACTGTGACACAACAGCAACAGTTGATACGTACGCTTCACCTCTGACATTCATTCTTTAACAATTATAACATTCTCCAGAGCCACCCATGGTATCCCAGCGAGATCTTTCTCTAGCGCCTTGCGAATTTCAGTTTCAAGCTCCTCGAGGGTTTTGTTCTCTGCATCCTGCGCTAGGCTGATGAGGACTACTAAAACGGCTTTCGTACCCCTGATTTGCTCATTTATGTCTTCGGGCATGACTTTTCACTTCCATGAGGTGATTCCCGCTTCCTTGTGGCTCTTGGTGATGTGCTTGCCTACGATTTGGAAGGGTAAATTCTTAAATATATGTGACTGTGATATAACAGTAACAGCTAATCGTGAGGAGGGGCCTGTCTTGTTACCTTCTGAAAAGAATGCTGAGATATTATTAGACTTCGGGCTCACGCGTAATCAGGCAAAGGTGTACATAGCCACAGCTAGACTAAGATTGGCCTCAGTCGGCCAGATTTCAAAAGTGTCGAAAGTGCGTCGAGAAGATGTCTACAGAATATTGCCGAAGCTCGAAAAAATCGGACTAGTTGAAAAACTATTGGGGACACCAACCAAAATCAGAGCTACACCCATGGAACAGGGGCTTTCCATTCTGATCAAATATGAAGAAGATACAACTCGCGAGAGAGTGTCCACATTGAAGGCTAAAACAAAAACGTTCTTGAAGCATTACGTGCAGGCGCCGAGATTAGAAATGGAAGAGACAACTAGTTTCACTCTACTGCCAAATCGGGAAAGCATAATTAGTAAGACCGCTACTATGATAAAAAACGCTAAGAGAAACATTGACATTGTATGTTCGAGAAATAAGCTCATGCAACTTGTTCACGAACTCGCTGAGCAAATCAAGGAAGCTGCAAAGAAAGAGGTGAGAATTCGCATAGTATCGGAAATGCCCGAGCATGAGGATTCCATTCCGAGGATAATAGAAGAGCAAACATCGCCCGAAATCTCTCTCGACTTAAGGTATAGAGATCTGCGCTCGGGTCATTATATGATCGTTGATTTCAAAGAAGCTTTGATCGCAACCACCACAGGTGGAAACTTGGCAGAAAATCCTCTTCTATGGACAAACAGCGACAGCCTCGTAGGAGTCTTTCAGAAAGATTTCGAAAATCTTTGGCATAATTCTGTGGGCTGGAAGAGTATTGAAACGACCGCTGTTCCTGAAAAGGTGATCGGTTTTATGGAACAGCTGAGACCTACAAACCACCTGATATTCGTTTATGATAATCCAGAAGCTAAATACAACGTTCTTTTCAACTACCTTAAAGTTGGATTGGATAATGGCGAAGCGGGAGTGTACGTGGCTTCTGATGAGAAACCAAACCAAGTTAGAGAAGCTATGAAACGATTCGGCATCAAGGTTGAAAAATACGAGAAAAAAGATGCTCTACGCGTCTTTGGATACGAAGACGTCTACGTCAGAGATGGAAAATTCAGTTTAGCCACCACGATAAGTTTATGGAGCAAACTTTACAACGAAGCCTTGAAAAATGGCTTTAAGGGACTAAGAGTCACAGGAGAAATGGCGTGCTTCTTCAAACACAACTTAATTCGAGAACTGATAGAATATGAGAAAACGTTACACAGGGTCTTAGACATCCCAATGATTGCCATCTGCGCTTACAACGCCAACATGCTGAACAGAAGCAACGATCCAATAAATCTATACGGCGAATTGGCCAGAGCTCATGGCACCGTCCTATTCACAGGAATAGATAACGAACTAGGAAGAATGGAAATCAGAAAAGTATAGACGCGCTCGTCGCAGAAAGCGTTCATAACTTGGAATAGAATTCAGTTCGATGAAGCCTTAAGAAAGATTTGACAGTGTATTGACGATGGGGCGCGTGCAACTAGACTTTAAAAAACGTTTGGTTGCTGAGAGAGAAAGGAGTTTTCCCGCGCCCCCATCACCAATAATATTCTTTTGGGGCATCAGGTATTTAAAGTTATGTTACTGTTGCATCACAGCCACATAAACTTAAGAACTTCTCATGCATGTAGAGTCACATGCGGAAAAACAATATTGGAGGATATGAACTCAATGGGAGGATATAAATGCAAAATTTGCAATGGCACATTCAACACAAAAAACGAGCTAGAAGCACACAAACACGTATCAAAGAAAAGTGGTTGCGGCTGATGCAGTTGCTGGTAATTTAACCAGATATACTGTACACATAAGAAAAGATGAAGGTCGTTCTATGCTGGAACTTGTCTTTGAGGGTACTGCCAACTGGAAAAGTGGAACAGAATGCGATTTAACAGTAAAAGGCAAACATATTGTTACAGTTAGCCCTCCACCGGAGTTTGGAGGAAAAAAAGGATACTGTGTACCAGAGGAAATTTTCGCTGCGTCATTGGCATCTTGCATGAATACGCTATTTCTTTTGATCGCAAAAAACTCTAACTTAAAACTTGAAAATCTTGAAACCGAAGCGATCCTAAAGATGAGTGCAGAAGGAATTGAAAAACTGATTTTCACAAACATACACTTCAACATGAAAGTTAAACTAGCTAAAGATGATGAGAGGGAGCGAAAAAAGGCTAATCGCTGCTTCGAGATTGCACAGAAAATATGCCCGCTGAGACAATCATGGGGAGAAAACGTCCCAATCACCTTCGAATTAAACTTCCAATAAAACACAGTTACAGTTTACAGAACACTACATTGGTATTTGGTGGCTTAGATTGGTTAGTGAGGGAGAAGAGGCACCAGACTTCACTTTGCAAGCGGATGATGGAAGAGAAGTGTCGTTGAGCGATTACCGAAGCAAGAAGATAGTGCTCTACCTCTACCCTAAAGACGGAACTCCAGGATGCACTCGTGAAGCCATTGAATTCAGAGACATGGTAAAAGAGTTTGGGAAAGAAGATATCGTCATACTTGGTGTAAGCAAAGACAGCGTCCAATCACATCAAAAGTTCAAGCGGAAACACGAGTTGCCCTTCACATTGCTCAGTGATCCTGAAGGAAAAGTATTGGACCTCTATGGGGTATGGAAGAAGAAAAGTCTCTACGGTCGAACCTTCATGGGCACAAAACGAACCACATTCCTAATCGACGAAAAAGGAATTGTGAAAAAAGTATATCGAAAGGTAAAGGTAAAAGGACACGCACAAGCCTGCCTCCTAGACTTGAAAGGTGGTACAACAGGTGAATCACAAAACAAGCTCTATCGTTCCAGCAATTGAGTTGTTGTTGAAAACTTAAAGATTGATTATTTTTTCTGCATGCATGCAGGATCTGGTGTGGCAAGAAATGGCATAAAATCGCTTATACTCACCTGCGCATGTGTACATTAAATAGTCTTATATTTCTGGTGGTCCAGAAGATTTTGTGTCAAAACGGTGGGAGGTGAAAGGATGGCGAAGAAGAAGGGTGCAAAATACGAGTGTGGAGAATGCGGGCTTGTTGTTGTGGTTGACGAACCCTGCGGATGTGTTGCGTGTGAATTAATATGTTGTGAGGTTCCGATGAAACAAGTCAAACCTAAAGCCAAGAAGTAAATATGTGAAGCACAGCAGTGAAAAAAGAAACACTAGAAATCTGAAAGACTACGAAAGAGAGGAAAAGAAAGTGAGTGAGGAAAAACAAGTCTATGATCTAATAATTGTTGGCGCTGGTCCTGCCGGCCTAACAGCAGGAATACACACGTCTAGGCTTGGACTAAAAACTCTAGTTTTGGAAGCTGAAACTCCTGGTGGAAGGGCTTCAGAGGCTTCGATATACGAGAATTTTCCAGGTTTCCCAGAAGGTATCATGGGAAAAGAGCTCATAGAAAAAATGGAGAAACAGACTTCAAAATTTGGTGCAGAAGTGAAAGCCTTTGAAGAAGTAATCAACCTAGACTTTAGAGGAGAACTAAAAAAAGTTGCTACAAGTAAAGCCATCTACCATTCTTTTGCGTTAATAATTGCAACTGGGACTCAAAGAAGAAAGCTTGAGGTTCCTGGAGAAACTGAATTCCTTGGAAGAGGTGTAAGCTACTGCCGAGTCTGCGACGGACCGTTCTTCAAGGGCTTGAGAGTTGCGGTTGTCGGGTTTGCCAAAGAAGCAATAATGGACTCATTGTTTTTGGCTGACATAGCAAAGGAAGTGCTGTTGATAACGTATGAAAAGAAGCTTGAAGTCGCAGAAGACTTGAAGAGAAAACTCCTAGAAAGAGCTAACGTAAAAACAGTTAATGGCAAAGTTGTCGCCATCTTAGGGGAAAACGTTGTAGAAGCAGTAAAAGTTGTTAAGTTTGAAACTAAACAGGAAGTGAGAGAGAAGGTTAATGGGGTCTTCATCTCTTTAGGCTGGGTTCCGACAACTGAAATAGTTAAGAAGGCGGGAATAGAGGTTGACGACAGGGGATGCATAAAGGTGGATCGGTGGCAAAGAACAAATATAGAAGGTGTTTTCGCAGCTGGGGACTGCACATGTGGTGGAATGCAGGTTGTAACTGCGACAGGGGAAGGAGCTATGGCAGCCACAAAAGCTTTGACGTATATCAAATGGAGAAAACAAGAAGCTAAACCCTAGCATCGGCTCAATCGATCGCATCTTAGAATACCTTAGCCTTTTTTCTGTTGCGCACGCGCATGAACAGATTTTTGAAGCAATACTTCAGAAGTGGAAACCTCAGTCATGATGCGACGCTATTTAGGTAAAATTGGTGGAGAAATTTAGTGAACCTGAAGACCGAATTCTTTGTGAAAATTGCGGTAATCCTGTTGACGATTTTGTTACAAGTCGGATATACGTAGAGGCTTCAAAAATTCTTTTCAATTTCCTAACATCTATTTCTCTTTAACCTCAGCCTTCTCGAAATCTTCAAACACACGTTTCAACTGCCGCTTCATAGTCCGCAAATCATGACTCAAACCAAAATAGTCAGCAAAAAACCCAGTCGTCCGCAACAATCTAGTCCGACCAACCCTCTCACGAGAAATCAAACCCATACTCTCCAACTGTCTCAAATGACCATAAGCATGATGACCCCGCACGTCAACAACCTGAGATTGCAAAACAGGCTGTCGATAAGCAATATAAGATAACGTCTTCAACGGACCCTTAGAAAGAAGAGGACGAATCGCCAACCTTTGAACCTGAGGTGAATATTCCCCTTTCAACTGCAAAACAAACCGTTCATCCTCAAGCTCCAAGATTTCAAGAGCAGTTTCACGATTCTTATACTCTTCCATAAGAATCCCTACCAGCCTCTGAACCTTTCTCTTAGAACGAGTCTTAATTATAGATCCTAACGTCCTCAGATCTAGGGAACGCCCCGCCACATAGAGCGCTGCCTCTAATAAAGCTAAATTACGTTTCAACTTCTCTTCGCTAAGCAACTCAGATGAGTTACGCTCTATCTGCTCCAACAGCAGGGCCCTCTGGGAGAGTTATGAAAATCTCGTTAGAATCTTCCTCCTGCCATAAGGCGACTTTACCTGTTTGCGCAAGGAAGAGAAGAGTAATGAACGTTTTGATTGCTTCCAATTTTTCTAGTCCAGTTATTACCTTAGAAAAGAATACGAGTTTTTCTCCACTCACAAGTTGCCGCAGAAGACGATACAAGCTCTTCATCTTCTCCTCGATCTCCATCATGTACAAATCAACTGGAGGAAGAAAATCCGGAGGAGACGGCAAGATAGGTTCCGAACGTGGTTTTATCCCGAATAAGCGTTCACCAATTAACACTTCATCCAGAACCGTTAACAAATGCTGGATCGTAGTAGATGTCAATTCGTAACGAAGAGGGAGAAACAAAGGCGGAGGCGAGAAATCTGGTGGAGGCTTGGGAGGAAGTGGAGGCTCCTCTAGCTTCAGCAGAAGCTTGGACTTCATGAGATATATAGTGGCAGAAGAATCGAGCGCCATTCCTGAAGCCCTAAAATCGACCTCCCCTCTTTTTTCCATCTCATTCAAGAAGGATGCCAATAGAAACGAAATGCTGATGTCCCATGGTAATATCTTCTGCAATTTATCAAGTTCGAAGAGTACGTTCAAAGGGGGTTCAAAATAGAAGGGTTTTTCAATGGACGACGACATTAGACCGCCCCCTTAAACGTAGCGGAAACCACATTGGAGACTCCATTACGCTCGTATACGCCATATATCCTCCCTGCCTTGCTAACCATCTCAGGCTTTAACGTAATAACTAGAGACTGAGAATTCGTTGATTCCTCAGCTAACAGCTCCCCCAGCTTCTCCACGTGAAGTGCATCCAGATGTGCGTCAACCTCGTCGAGTAGGTAGAAAGTTGCGGGCAAGAAGTCTTGCAGAGCGAATATGAAGGCGACTGCTGCGACTGATCTTTCTCCGCTGCTGGCTCCACTCACAAGGATGGGTGGTTTGCCGGGGAACTGAACGACCATATCTATTCCGCCAGTGAACGGTTCTTCAGGTTTCTCAAGTCTTAAAGCAGCTTCCCCGCCGCCTGTGAGTTTGGAGAAAAACCCGCCGATGTTTTCGTTTACTTGGTTAAAAGCCTTCAAGAAAATCTTACGCTTTTTTTGTTCAATTTCGTCCATAAATGAAAGTATAGCCTGTTTTTCTTGCTCCAACTCGTTCATGCGTATAGATAATTCCTTGTATCGTGAAGCTTGGTCAGCATAGTGTGACAAAGCTAACTGATTCACAGCACCAAGTCTTTCCAGCTCAAAACGCATCAATTTAACAGATGATTCAGCTAATTCAAGTTGTTTCGGTGATACTTCTAAGGTTTCTTCGTAACCAAATTCCTTCAATTGAAGGTTGCGTTGATCCAGCTGTAGTTGGGATGTTTGGAGGCTGAGTTGAAGCTGGTTGAACAACTGATCGGCTCGCTCATACTCCTGGTCATATCGGTGCAACCTCTTGTCGATGTAGTCAATTTGAGACGTAAATTTCTTTGATTCTTCCCTAGCGGTTAAAACCGAACGAGACAAGTCTTCCTTTGTTTTCTCAAGTTCGGGAAGTTCTCTTTCAAGCATCTCCTTCTGTTCAAGGGCTTCTCCAACTTCTTTTTCAACGGTGGAAAACTGGTGTCTTACCTTTCGAAGTTGAATCCGAATGTTATCGGCACCTAATATGAGAACGTTATTCAACTTGGATTGAAGAGTTGCAAGTTCAGTTTCAACGCTGCCAAGATTTTGCCGTAACTCTATAATTCCATCTCCTAACCTTTCCTTCTGAATCTCCATTTCCTGAATCTGAGATAAATCCACTTTTCGTCGTAAATCAATCAATTCGTTACGCAGTTTTTGTATTTCTTTTTTGGTAGCGTTGTGCTGTGCCCTGTGGAGAACTATTTGTGCCTTCTCTTTTTCCAGACGCGCTTGAACGTTCAGAACGTATTTATCAAGGTGCTTAACGTTTCGTTTGGTATATTTGATGCTTTTGTGTATTCGTCCAATTTCACCTTCAAGTGTGTGTATTGCCTCGGTTAATCGAGTGAATTCTACTCGGTTTTTACCGATTTCTTCTTCGAAGTTGGTTACATCGTCTTCTCTTCTTACCAAGTGTTCCTGAAGGGCACTTACTGCTTGGTTCAAGCTCTCGACGGCTGACTCACTTGGAATAATCGAGGAAAAATCGATAGGAGCACGATAATACCCACTTTCTATCCCTCCACCAGTCTCGTAAACATTTCCATTAACGGTAGCCGTTCGATAGCCGTCGCGAGAAACGGAGAGAGCAACCTTGTCATCCCTCGTTATCAAAGTGTCTCCAAACACAAAAACAACCGCGGGTTCATACTGTTTTGCGCATTTAACAAACATGGAGGCGGTTCCGCTTGTATCTCTGGTTTTCTGAGGCCTCACAGGCTTGATATTCGACAGTTCTTGAACAGGAATTATCTTGATTCTACCTAACTTCAGGCGTGTAAGTGTTTCTGTACATGTGAATGCAGTGTTGAAATCTTGGACAACGATGGAATCCAACCAGCCAGCTGAAGCTGCCTCTATTGCTTGTTCGTAACCACGATCAACCTTGATCAAGTTTCTGAGTCGCCCATATATGCCCTGGATGACGCCAAGTTCTCCAAGCTCTTCGATGTTCCTTAACGCCTTTTCCTCTCTTGCAATACGTTCAGCTAATTTCCGTTGAGTAGCGAATTCCACCACGGCCTCTCGAGCAGTGCCAGCGATTTTGCCGGCTGCAACAATCTCCTTCTCCATGGACTCTTTTTGCACTTTTTTTCGATCCAGTGCTTGTTGAAGAGTTTTCAGTTGCTTTTCTTGTTTTTTCTTCACCTCTTTAAGGTCTTTAAAAGATTTTTTGAGTTCTTCAAGGCTAGACGTGAATCTCTCCTTGCGAGTGTTAAGGTCGTTTAGTCTGCGTGAAAGTACCTTAATTGTGGCTTGACTTCTGGCGTGATCGCTTCGAAGAACGAACAGATCTTGATAAAGTTTGTCTGATTGCTGTTCCACTTCCCTGATTTTCTTACTGTTTTCGCCTAGATTTGCTCTTAGTTGTGCTGCTTCACTTGAGATGGAGTCGTGTTGTGACCGTTTAATCGCCACTTCTTTGGATAAACGATCATGTTGCCGTTTTAATTGTTGAACTTTCTTGTGGCTTTCAGCAATTTCGTTCTTAATAGGCTCTAACTGTTGAAGGTTATTCTCTCTCACCTTCTTGAGCCCTTCGAGGCTCATTGTTCCTGCGCTTATCTTGGTTGTCAGTTCAGTCAATTTCGATCTGATGTCACCTATCTTTATTTGAACTTCAAGAATTTGTGTACTGCCTTCCTCCACCGTTTCTGAACTGAGTTTTCTCCATTCTGTTTCGATTTCATGACGCTGAGTTCTGTGACCTTCTCTTAATTGCCTCAACTTTTCAACTCTGGTGCCAACCTCTTCAATATTGGATGCAATCTTTCCGATTTTTTTCTTCACTTCCGAAATGTCATGAGAGAGCTTCATAGCTTCAAATCGTCTGATTTCATTTTGGATAAAAGTGTAACAAAGTAGGTCATTACGTTCTCTTTCTAAGTCGTCAACTCTTTTCTGCACTTCGTCTATTCGC
>Ga0224506_10002345_pt1 | contig 12924 bp, 12 predicted proteins | sample SF_Jan12_sed_USG_2_FD_169108 | JGI IMG/M metagenome (GOLD analysis project Ga0224506, IMG submission 169108) | Sediment microbial communities from San Francisco Bay, California, United States - SF_Jan12_sed_USGS_8_1 | ecosystem: Environmental > Aquatic > Marine > Sediment | place: USA... | reverse complement strand
AGGAATATGCCACTGTCCAGACTGAAAACAGGTAACGTACGTGATGGTGAATCGTCCTGACCAGGAGTCTGGTTATCCAGATCATAGCTGGTATGGTTTAAACGCAAACTGGGTTTAATAAACCAGCCAAGCGTTTCTATGGGTAAGGAAATACCGGGTGTCAGGTTAAGACGGTGACCACGCGTATTAATATCGTGATCAAAATAAACATATTCAGCGTCCAGCATATATTCAAGGCCATAATTCTGTTCTGGTAATACGCTATTAAAGCCAAGACGGGGCAGGCGCTTGTAAGGTCTGGAAGCTGCGGCAATGGAGCTGCTCACTGTCTGGAAAGTCTCCAGTAACCCGGATGCAGACCAGCGGTCAGTTGAATAATTAATTTCAGCCTTGCGATCAAGATGCGTAATGCTGGAGGTGCTCAGACTGCCTGACAGATCAGTAAAGTAATCGTTATCCGAAACCTCGTTATAGAGCAGTTGGCCGCTCCAGTTATTACCGGGATTCCATGTGTTCAGGTAAGAAACCAGACTACGGTCTTCGCTGTAAAGGTCATCGTCAGGCAGGTATTCAATATTTAACAAACCATTGTTTGCCTGTGTCAGGTATCGGAATTCACCGCTTAGTTGTGCTCCTCGATCAGACATATAGCGCAAGGTGGTGGTTAAATCCTTGTCTGGTGCGATGTTCCAGTAATAGGGGACAGACAAATCAGCCCCACCTTCTGAACTGGTACCAAATGACGGAGTCAGGAAACCGGACATGCGTTCATCAGTGATCGGGAATTGCATGTAAGGTGTATAGAGGAAAGGGACACCCATAAAACGGACTGTGGTATGCCAGGCTTCACCACGACCTTCGTCATGTTTCAGGTGAACCTCAGAGGCACGCAGTGACCAGTCTTCATCACCGGGATCACATGTGGTGTAACTGGCATCAGTTAGTTTTGTGAGAGTTGGCCCCTGTTTTTCAATCGTTGTCGCTGTGCCGCTGGCGTGTTTTGATGCCAGTTTGTAGCGCGCATTGTCAAACTGACCCTGATTTTTCCCGAGATTGTAATTGGCCTTGTCAGCATCAATGCTGAGAGTGCCTTTTGTGTAGCGCACATTGCTTTCGGCATCGGCAACATCGGTATTCTTGTTGTAGTCCATACGATCAGAAATCATTTTCTGTGTGCCGCGACGGACAACGACATTGCCCTTGAAGTGAGAGACATTCTTGTCGCGTTCCATTTCAACTTCATCAGCAGAAATATTGACTTTAGCGTTGCTGTCATCGGCTGTTGTGGCCTTGTTCATTGCATCGCTAACAAAAGTCGTGCGGCATAGTTCACCGCTTCTGGTTTTAACAATACCGGGATCTGTCTGTGCTGAATTTGTTGCTTGAGCAAGCCCGTCTTCAACTGACATCATGGGGGCAGGGCGTGGAATCCGAGCAGGTATCTTGCTACGTGGAGCAGGATCGCCAGCAGTACAGGTCATTTGGTCATTTTCCAGCGAAATACAATTCCAGCCCATGGCATCGGACTGTGCTCCCGAGCTCATGAGTAAGTTACTGGATGTTATGAGTGTGGTTAAAAGCAGTTTGCTGCGAGTCACGTTATTTCTCTATTTTTTTATAATTTATTTGGTATGCATTGCCAATGTACTATCAGAAAACTGGGTACCGCCCCCAAAATCGCATAAAATTGCAGTATCTTCAAAGGTTTTATCATAACATGAATCGCGTCATAGCGATGTATTTGAGAAGGTTGAATCAGTATGCCGGAGCGTTTGCAGGAATTGAATAATTGGCTGGTCAATCAGCTGGATTTTGGGGAATATGAGATTGCGCCGGCCTCTTCGGATGCCAGTTTCCGGCGTTATTTCAGGGTTTCCCGTGATGGCAAGAACCTGATTACCATGGATGCCCCGCCAGATAAGGAAGATTGCGGGCCATTTATCCGGATTGGGTACGCGATGCGTGAAATGGGCCTGAATGTACCGGAAATACTGGCCGAAAATATTGAGCAGGGATTCCTGTTGTTGGGTGATTTAGGCAGTCTTTCCTACCTCGAGCAATTGAATCAGGATACGGTCGAGCGGCTGTATGGGGATGCCATCGGGGCACTGGTCACACTGCAGGTCCGTGGTCAGGATTATCTGGAGCTATTTCCCCACTATGATCGTGCATTGTTGATGGCAGAAATGGAGCTGTTTCGGGAGTGGTTTTTATCCCGGCATCTGGGTATTGATCTGACCGCCGACCAGAGCCGGATATTGGATAAGGCATTTGATTTTTTGGCACAGTCAGCGCTGGAACAGCCACAGGTCTGTGTACACAGGGACTATCATTCCCGTAATTTGATGGTGTGTGAACAACACAATCCAGGCGTACTCGATTTTCAGGATGCGGTGATCGGCCCGTTTACCTATGACTTAGTATCCCTGTTACGTGATTGCTATATCGAATGGCCGCGTGAACGCGTGGAAGAATGGGCACGGGGTTTTCAGGAGCTGGCTGTTCAATCCGGTATTATTGAGGAAAAAAATGATGCGCAATTCCTGAAATGGTTTGATCTGATGGGCGTACAACGCCATCTCAAGGCGATTGGTATTTTTGCCCGTTTGAATATCAGGGATAACAAACCGGGCTATCTTGCCGATATCCCCCGTACACTCGGGTATGTGATGGAAGTGAGTTCACGCTATAAGGAACTAATGGATTTGCATAATCTGCTTAATGATTTAGGGATAGATAGTAACAAGTAGTGTCCAGCTCAAGTTAATCAGACAGTAACTTGCATCTTGTATCTTATAACTTGTATCTTTAGTTTATGAAAGCCATGATTCTGGCTGCCGGGCGCGGTGAGCGTATGCGGCCGCTGACAGATAAAACTCCCAAGGCACTGTTGCGCGCCGGTGGTCAATGCCTGATTGAATATCACATTAATGCATTGGCAAAGGCGGGTATTACCGAACTCGTTATCAACTATGCGCATCTGGGTGAACAGTTCCCGGCCCAACTGGGTAATGGTGAACGTTATGGTGTTTCCATTTCCTGGTCACCTGAAGGTGAAACCGGACTTGAAACCGGTGGTGGAATTTTCAAGGCATTACCTTTACTGGGTGATTCCGCTTTTGTTGTCATTAATGGCGATGTCTGGACAGATTATCCATTTGATTCTATTTCCGAACCGGAAGGGCTGGCGCATCTGGTGATGGTGAACAATCCGGAACACAATCCGGAAGGAGACTTTGTTCTGCAGGGTAATCAGATACAATCGGACGGAAACCCACGCTACACATTCAGTGGTATCGGTATTTATCATCCTGCACTTTTTACTGACTGCAAGCCAGGAGTGTTTAAACTGGCTCCGTTATTACGGGAAGCCATGCAAAAACAGCAAGTGACTGGTGAGCATTATATCGGTCAATGGATTGATGTTGGTACACCGGAACGATTGCAGGCACTGGATGAAATGTTGGCTGGTACAAAGGAAAATTGAATTGTGGGCCAGGAAATTGATCAGTCGAAGTTTAAAAAAACAGATTTTGCCCGTTTTCAACAGGCACTGGAAAAAGAGACACGACTGCTGGCTGACTGGTTTGCGAACAATACTTTTACCAGCCAGAAACTGATCGGTGGCTTTGAACTTGAGGCCTGGTTAATCGATGATGATTTTCGTCCCGCGCCGGTTAACGAACAATATCTTGATGCGTTAAATGATCCGTTGGCCGTTCCTGAACTGGCCAAATTCAATGTGGAAGTCAATAGCACACCCCAGTGTTTGCATGGCAATGCATTAAAACGCATGGAAATGGAATTAAACCAGACGTGGCAACGTTGTACCGAGGTTGCACAGGAGACGGGTGTTAAATTATTAATGACCGGTATTTTACCGACCGTACGTGACAGTGATCTGACGCTTGCAAACATGTCAAAAATGACCCGCTACAAGGCGCTGAATGAACAGGTGTTCCGGATGCGTGGCGGCAAGCCGATTAAACTGGACATACATGGACGAGAACATCTTGTTACCGAGCATCAGGATGTGATGCTGGAGTCAGCAGCCACTTCTTTCCAGATCCATTTACAGGTGCCCATTGATCATTCAGTGGATTGCTATAACACAGCAATCATATTGTCAGCACCCATGGTAGCCATGTCAGCCAATTCTCCGTTTTTGTTTGGCAAGGATTTGTGGGATGAAACCCGTATCCCGTTATTTGAACAATCTGTTGCCGTTGGTGGAATGGCAGGGGCGGCATTTGGGCCGGTACGACGCGTGTCGTTCGGAACCGATTTTGCACGTGGCTCTTTAATGGATTGTTTTGAGGAAAACCTGCAACACTTTCCTGTTTTATTGCCAATACATTGCAGCGACATACCGGAAGAGATGTCTCATCTGGCGTTACACAATGGCACTATCTGGCGCTGGAATCGTCCCTTGATCGGCTTTGATGAAAAGGGAACACCTCATGTGAGAATTGAACACCGTGTTACTGCGGCCGGGCCCAGTGTGATTGACCTGATTGCCAATGCCGCCTTTTTCTTCGGGTTATCAAATTTCTGTTTATATGAACCGGGTGAATCGCTGGCAGGGAAAATAACCTTTGCGCAAGCGCGAGACAATTTTTATGCCGCTGCCAAACAGGGGCTTAATGCCACGTTTGTATGGAAAGACAAAAATATTTCTGTCCTTGGCTTACTGAGGGAAACATTACTGCCACAAGCTCGTAAAGGTCTGGAACGACTTGAGCTGGCAGCAGATGATATTGATACCTATCTTGGTGTAGTGGAAGCACGACTGGGCAAGGCCTGTAATGGTGCCGTGTGGCAACGCCAGTTTGTTGAGAAATACGGGCGTGACATGAAGGCATTAACAGAGGCTTATTATGAGAGGCAGTGTAGTGGATTACCGGTTCATGAATGGGATATTTGAACAATATGTTATTTCGATAAGACGACGACGATTGACAGAATCTTCAGGAGTTATTTGTGCTAACGATTCTTGATCATATACCGGAAAATTTGCTTGAACTTCATGCGACACAATTACATGAAGAATTGTCCGGTCCAACCCTGATTCATCTTGATGGAAGACAGACAAGGCCGGTGTTTGTCTCTGTGCTATTGCACGGCAATGAAGATACCGGCTGGGAAGCCATCAAGGCGCTACTGAATAAATATAAAGGCAATCCCTTGCCACGTTCCCTGTCAATATTTATTGGTAATGTTGCAGCTGCACAGCACAAACAGCGTTATCTGGATGGGCAACCTGATTTCAATCGCATCTGGATGGGTAGTGGCACACCCGAACATGACATGATGCAAAAAATAATAGATGAAATGAAATCAAGAGATGTATTTATCAGCCTTGATGTACATAACAATACAGGCATGAACCCGCACTATGCCTGTGTTAACAATCTGGGAAACAGTTTTTTGCATCTGGCAACGTTGTTTAATCGAACAGTTGTTTACTTTACAAAACCTGAAGGTGTACAGGCCATGGCGTTTGCTGCTATTTGTCCAGCTGTTACAGTAGAGTGTGGTCAGGCGGGTCAACAAAACGGCATTCAACATTCAATGGAATTTCTGGAAGCTTGTTTACATCTGGATCATTTGCCCGATAAGCCGGTTGCACCACATGATATTGATCTTTATCACACAGTTGCGATCATAAAAATTCCTCATGAAGCCAGTTTCAGCTTTAACGAACAACAGGCTGATTTTCGTTTTCCGGAAGATATAGAGCATTTTAATTTCAGGGAATTACCAACCGGTACGCCACTGGCAAGGATACGTGATAATAAAAAACTGATGCTGGAGGCATGGGATGAAGGTGGCAACAACCTGAGCGAACGTTTTTTTAAAATAGAAGATGATCATATTTGTACAGCAACACCGGTTGTACCATCCATGTTGACAACCAATACACGTATTATCCGTCAGGATTGTTTGTGTTATCTGATGGAGCGTCTGGACCTGGACAAATAGACAGGATTTGAAGCCTAATTCTTATATTACTTAGTAGCGTAATTTATACCAGAGAAGTCCAATTATCTCGTGCAGTGCCCAACGTGTGTTCTCTAACGAATCAGGGAACCAGTCCAGTAGTTTTCCCCCTCTATGACCTGTTTTCTCAAATGCAGTAGGAGCAGGTATTACATCAATTCCATTTATCATGAAAACATTTACAGAACGGGGCATATGCCATGCATGGGTCACCAGAAACACACGTTTGAAGCCATGTTTATCAAGCAACTGTTTTGTAAAAAAAGCGTTGCCTGCCGTATTCAGACTTTCATCTTCTGTTAATACACTGGAAATACCAAAATCTTCCTGCAGGGAACTTTTCATTAATTGGGCCTCTGATGTCGCCCCCTTTTTTGCAAAGCCTGTTCCACCTGTTGTGATAATGGGCAATCCGGTTTTCTTATGTAAAAAGGCGCCATAACGAATTCTTGTAAGCCCTGGTTCTGAAACCGTGTCCCCCTTATATTCCGGTGCACCGGAATAACGACCTGCCCCCAGTATCACAATAGCATCTGCCTTATTGTTCATTATCTGCTGGTGTGTCAGCGCCGGATATGTTTCAAGTAATCCAATCAAGCTTGATGAAAAAAAGGGAGTGCTGATGATGTAAAACGTAAGAACTGTAACAGATAAAATAGTAATACCTGTTTTCCTGTTTTTCCTCAGTAAAAGCAGACCAATAAACAGAAGAAATATTAAACCACCGGGAGGGAGAAAAATGCCTTTCAGAATGTAGTTAAAAAATATTTCCATTTATGGTTTATTTCTTTGTTCCTGAAGCCTGTATATCCGCATGATAGGATGAACGTACCATTGGTCCACTGGCCACATTTGAAAACCCCATGTCTTCACCAACTCTGGCGAGTCGATCGAATTCAGCCGGTTCCACAAAGCGTGTAACAGGAAGGTGATGTTTCGTTGGTTGCAGGTATTGCCCAAGCGTCAACATGTCACCATGATGATCTCGCAGATCCTGCATGACCTGTTCTACTTCCTCTATTTCTTCACCCAGTCCAAGCATGAGTCCCGATTTAGTACGAATATCAGGGAACAGGGATTTGAAATTTCTGATCAGATCCAGTGACCATTGATAATCAGCACCGGGGCGCACCTGTTTGTACAAGCGTGGTACTGTCTCGAGATTATGATTGAATACATCAGGTGGTGACTGTTCCAGACACTTTAATGCCTTTTCCATACGCCCACGGAAATCAGGCACAAGAATTTCAATCGTAATATTGTCACATGCTTCGCGAATAGCATGAATGCAATCTGCATAGTGTTGTGCACCACCATCACGCAGATCATCACGATCAACAGAAGTGATCACAACATACTTCAGGCTCATGGCCTTGATGGTTTTGGCCAGATTGTCAGGTTCATTTTTATCCAGCGGTTTGGGCAGGCCATGTGCAACATCACAAAACGGACAACGACGTGTACATATATCGCCCATAATCATGAAAGTGGCAGTACCACCGGCAAAACATTCTCCCAGATTTGGGCAGGTTGCCTCTTCACAGACAGTATGAAGATTGTGTTCGCGTAACAGGTTTTTTAATCGAATCACTTCTGGGTTATTGGGAAACTTGGCTCGAATCCATTCCGGTTTGCGTTGTCGTCCCTCGGTAGGAGCTACTTTAATCGGGATACGGGCAACCTTGTCAGCACCGGTTTCCTTTTTTCCCGCTTTGGATGATTTTGTATTCATTGATTTTATGCCACCTTGTAAACAGCAGGATCAAATGGACGGATTTCTGTCGTTACATTGCCAAGCCGGCTCTGGAACTGCAATAATAATTTTTCAGAGGCCTGCTCTACTGTTGCGGGGCCGCCAAGTGTTCTTGTATCCGTGATTGATATCTCTTTTAGTCCACATGGGTGAATACGAGTAAAGGGTTCCATATCCATATCAACATTAAGACTGAGTCCATGATAACTCTTTCCTTTGCGAATACGCAGACCCAATGAGGCGATTTTTGCATTATCAACATAAACTCCGGGGGCATCACGGCGTGCCACGGCAGAGATATTGTCTTCTGCCAGCAGATCAATCACTGTATTTTCCAGTGTGGTAACCAGTTGCCTCACTCCCCAGTCCTTGCGCTGAATATCAACTAGTAAATAGGCCACAAGCTGTCCAGGTCCATGGTAGGTCACTTGTCCACCACGATCTGTTTTGATCACCGGAATATCACCGGGATTAATCAGGTGTTTTTCATCCGCATTACGACCCAGCGTAAATACGGAAGGATGTTCCACAAACCAGAGCTCATCCAGTGTTTGCGGATTGCGCTGTTCAGTAAATGTCTGCATGGCTTTCCAGACAGGAACATAGTCAGATAAACCCGGGTAGCGAACAATTAAATCAGACATGATGTGATAGATTCAAAAACTAAAGCGCCATTAAGACTTTTTCACAATTGGATAGATCCTGATATATGTTATCCAGTTGTTCACGGCTTTGTGCATTAATGGTGATAGTAACAGAGACATATTTACCTTTTGTACTTTTACGTGTTTTGATGGCACCTTCACCAACATCCGGCGCATGTTTATGTACAATACTGTAAACAAGCATATCGAATTCCAGACAGTCCAGCCCCATGGCCTTGATTGGAAACGAGCACGGGAAGTCAATTACCGATTCTTTTTCAGGTGCGTCCATAATGTCAGCCTTTAATGCGAATACAAGGCTAATTATAGAGGAATTGATGCCGGGATAATAAAGCTTTTGAAAATCAATAGTTTCTATTACTGAATTTCACCAGAGCGGATTTTTTGCTTGTAGTCCTGATACAGACCATACATCTTTTCCCATATTGGTCCGGGAACACCTGAACCTACCGGTTTTTCATCCAGCACGGTTACCGGCAGAATTTCACGTAATGAACTGGTCACCCAGATTTCATCACAGGATTTGATTTCATCCAGTGTGATATTGCGTTCGGTACATTTAATTTTATTTGCATGTGCAAGTTCGATTACGAGATCACGCGTGATTCCGGGTAGAATGCAATTCCCTTTTGGTGGGGTAATGATTTCATTTCCTGCAACAATAAAAACGGAACTGGCGCTACCCTCAGTGATGTTTCCGTCTTTTACCAGAATTGCCTCATCAGCTTTTTTATCCAGCGCAAATTGACGCAGCATGGTATTAGCAAGGAGTGAGGTGGATTTGATATTGCAAAACTGCCAGCGAATATCTTCTGTTGTTATTGCTGTTGCACCATTTGATGTGAAATGTGCAGGCAAAGGTTTGAGTGGACTGCACATAGCGAAGACGGTAGGTGTCAGATTTTCCGGAAAACCGTGATCGCGAGGTGCAACACCGCGAGTTATCTGAAGATAAATGGATAAATCACCGTTCCCGTTTTTTTCAATGAGTTGTTCAAAAACAGATTTCCATTGGGTATGTGACATCGGATTAACAAGCCGAATACCATTCAGGCTGTAGTCCAGTCTGGATAAATGCTCTTCCAGTCGCAGAATACGGGATCCATAAACCGGAATGACTTCATAAACGCCATCACCAAAAATAAAACCGCGATCCAGTACAGGAACGCGTGCCTCGGACATTGGTAAGAAATCACCATTCAGGTAAACAATTTGTGTATTATCAGACATAGGCGTGGAGTTAGACAGTGACTATTGCATCATGAGCATGACAGTGTCATACATTTTTTTCCACAGACTGCCTTCATTAATGTCTTGCAGTGCAACCAGTGGGTGTTCAGCCAGCTTGTTATTTTCAACCGAAATTGACAATGTGCCATAAGTGTTGCTTTTGAGTACAGGGGCAGTAATGGTTGGTTCTAGAATATGTTCAACATCCAGTTTCTTGAATTGTCTTTTTGGCAAGGTAATATAAATATCCTCAGTCAGGCCAAGAGGAAGGGTATCACTTTTCCCTTTCCATATTTTTGTCTCAATTAATTTTTCACCTGCATTAAACAATTTGCGTGTCTCAAAAAAACGATATCCGTACTTAAGCAATTTCTGACTTTCAACAGCACGTGCTACCTTGCCTTTTGCACCAAAAACAGCAGTAATAATGCGCATGTTGTCCTGACTGGCTGAGGCGACAAGGTGATATCCATCGGATTCTGTATGTCCGGTTTTTACGCCGTCGACACTTTCATTGCGCCACAATAAAAGATTACGGTTTGATTGGGCCTTGATTTCTCTGTAGCGCGGATCATCCTGATAGCCGCTGTATTTGTATTTTTTTTCCGAATACCATTTGTAGTATTCAGGAAACTCATGGATCATCGCTTGTGTCAGGCGCGCTATATCCAGCGCACTTGTGTACTGTTCCGGATCGGGCCAGCCGGTACTGTTGGTGAAGTTTGTATTAGTCATACCCAGTTTCCGGGCATAGTTATTCATTACACTGGCAAAGGTGGTTTCATCACCTGCTATGAATTCCGCCAGCGCAACACTGGCCTCATTACCTGATACTATAATCATGCCCTTAAGCAGTTCTTTAACACTGATTTTACTTCCCTGCTTGGCAAACATATGAGAGCCGCCAGTAGGCTGGCCTTTTTGCCATGCATTACGGCTGACCATAGCCTGATCAGATAAAGAAATATTTCCTGCCTTGATTTCATTAAATACAACATAGGCTGTCATGAGTTTGGTCAGGCTGGCAGGGCCAAGTCGTGTATTGGCATTCGATTCAGCAATGATTGTTCCCGTATTGTAATCAATCGCCGCCCATGCCTTGGCCGATATTTTGGGGGCAGGGGGAACAAATGGAGCTGCAGAGCTTTGGGATATAAAAATCAGAAATATAGAGAATACAACAACCGGAATGCGCAACAGTTTTGACATAATTCTCACAGTTTTTTGGTTTAAAACAATGTTATATAGGATACCTGCTTTACAACGAGGTGTCGATACGTCGGTAGTTTATCGATGATTAACTAGTCGATAATAACCTGAGGAGTCTTGATGCCGAGCGAGGCAAGTTGACCGGATAAACGATCAATTTCCTCAACGGTTTCAATAGGTCCAACCTTGACCCGATACAGAGGCTGTTTTTTCTGATCAACAGAGTCCACCTTGACTCCGGATTCAAGGCTGGTTTGCAGCCAGGAACGCAGTTCCTCGGCATTCGTACGCTCACTAAAGGCTCCTACTTGCAGGTACAAACTGGTTGCAACCGGGGTGGCTGGTTCAGGAGCCCTGACCTGAACAGGTTTATCTGATTCAGGTGTGCGCGGATCAATGGCCCGAATTTCTACCAGGCCGGTTCCTTTACCCAGAATGCCCAGTTTATGCGCAGCCGTGTAGGACAAATCAATAATACGATTGGACTCAAATGGTCCACGGTCATTGACCCGAACAATAATTTTTTTTCCGTTATGTAAATTGGTAACCTCGACATAGGTCGGGATAGGTAATGTCTTGTGAGCTGCCGTCATGGCATACATATCGTAGCGTTCACCATTGGATGTCTTGCGACCATGAAATTTGGTGCCATACCATGAGGCAACGCCACGTTGTATAAAACCCTTACTGCTTTTCTTGGTGTAGTAACGTTTTCCTCTGACAACATAGGTTGAGGGATTGCCTGCCTTGGTAACGGGTTCAACTTTTGGAACTGCATTGGGTACGGACGCGAGATCTCGAGGAGGGTTTCTTGGTGCACTGTCCTGACTTACAAAGACACTTGAACATCCTGCTATCAGGAGGAATATAAATGCTAATGAGATGTAACGGGTACGCATGAAAAGAATTATAGTCGTTATATCCGTAATAAAGGCTAATTATTACGCATTTTCATGATTTCCTGCCCAAGCTGGAACACTGCCATGCCATATAAGGCACTGTGATTATAACGGGTGATGGCATAGAAATTATCAAGCCCAACCCAGTATTCATTATTGAATCGGTTTTCCAGTTCAATCAAGGCAGCAGAGGTGTTTTTATTTATATGGTTATCCACCTTGACACCCTTTTTTTCAAGTTGCGATATATTCAGTTTAGGTTTTAGTCCCTGTTCAATTACAGACTTGTATCCTTTTCCACTGACCTTGGCAGGAAAGGTAATATTTTGACCTTTTTGCCAACCATGTCGTTTCAGGTAATTGGCAACACTGCCAATGGTGTCGGCATTGTTGGTCCAGATGTCACGCTTACCATCATGGTCATAATCAATCGCGTATTCCCGAAAACTGCTGGGCATGAATTGGGGTAAACCCATTGCTCCGGCATAGGAACCAGTCAATTCATAAGGATCTATTTTTTCCTCTCTGGCTAGTAATAAAAATTCCCTGAGTTCTTTTTTAAAGAAAGGTGAACGGGGTGGATAGAAAAACCCCAGAGTAGACAGTGCATCAACAACAGGATAACTGCCCTTGTGTTTACCATAACGGGTTTCAACACCGATAATAGCAACAATAGTTTCAGGATTAACGCCAAATTCTTCATGTGCACGTTGTAGCAATGCCTGGTTTTCATTCCAGAATTGAACCCCCAATGTAATGCGTTTCTTGCCCAGAAAAATAGGGCGGTATTTATACCAGGGTTTTTTTTCTGCCGGGCGTGTGATGGCTGAAATAATAGATGAATGTTTTTTTACTTTTGCAAACAGGGTATTCAGCGTTTTCCGATCATATTTATGTTCCTTGACCATTTCATCAATAAATTGCTGAACCTGTGGTTCTTTCGAAATATCTGCAGATACCGGTAGAGTTGCAAGCAGCCCGACAAGCACTGTCACCATGAAAACAGACGGGTACAACAAGCTGACCTTCTTAAAATATTTGGCTTCCATTACAACTCCTGTTATGTGGAATACAATTTACGGTGAGTGTGCACAGACATTATAATGCCAAATCCTGCCATAAGAGTCACGAGAGATGTTCCCCCCAGACTAAGCATGGGTAATGGCAA
>Ga0224506_10002344_pt1 | contig 12926 bp, 10 predicted proteins | sample SF_Jan12_sed_USG_2_FD_169108 | JGI IMG/M metagenome (GOLD analysis project Ga0224506, IMG submission 169108) | Sediment microbial communities from San Francisco Bay, California, United States - SF_Jan12_sed_USGS_8_1 | ecosystem: Environmental > Aquatic > Marine > Sediment | place: USA... | reverse complement strand
CAATGGTACACGCATTGGTGGTCTGGAAGACTTGCAAAAATGGTTTGAGTCAGATGCGGCAGCAGCAGCCTAAGGTAATCACATAGCGGGAGAAAATAAATGGGAATGTTATACGTTTATTTGCAACAGTAATATAGACCGGGCCTCTTTCAGTGAAAGAGGCCCTTTTTACTTGAGCTTGCGGCAGGCTTGATAAGGCGCCGTTGACAGTTGTATGCTTATAATTACGTCCGGCGATTTTGTAATGCACGCCAGTGAATATTTGACTTTAATGTGTTTAAACCATTACATTGTAGCTTGTTTTTTAACAAGTCCATTACGGTTAATTATTGAGAAATACCGTGTCTATGATAAAGGGTATGAGTTTTGAAATTTATTCGTGAATTTTCTATTAGTGACGATCTTTGTGATAATTTGTTAGCCTTAAGAGAAGAGTGTGCCGCTAAAGGGCTTGTGGTTCGCGGGCAGTTTGATAGTGGTGACGGTCACGAACTCAATGCATCAGTAAAAGATTCATTTGACCTCGGTCTGATTAATGTCCCCGAGGACTTGCAGGTAAAATACAAAATACCTGAATTCTATCAGGCGCTTTATAATTGCATACAGGATTATTTCAAACTGTTCGAGAGCATGAAAAACCTGGGTGCGATTGAGCTGGGTGAGTCACCCATTATTATTCATTATGAGCCGGGTGGCGGTTATAAATATTCTCATTGTGAGCGCACCGGAGCGCAAACCGTCACACGCATGTTAACCTGGATGGTGTATTTGAATACTGTGAGCGATAACGGCGGTACCTGTTTTGATTACCAGGAACTCACCGTCAGTGCTGTTAAAGGCAAATGTGTGATCTGGCCATCAGATTTTACACATACTCATCATGGCGTTGTTTCTGAAACGCAAGAGAAGAACATCATTACCGGCTGGGTCAACTTCAGTATGGCGTGATCGCTTAAAGCCCGCTTTATTGCAGCCAATAGCCGTCATACTGGTATAAAGCTTGTTGTGCAGGTTTTCCCGCTGCTGGCAGAATATCTGCATGATGGGCCGTCAGTAGGTGATGACAGTACAAGCTGCGAATCTAAAGCTATTGCAAAATATCGGCTGATGTTAAAATGCAGCTTTAATGCAAGCTGCGAATTCTCAATATCTGTGATTAATGCTTTCCTTCTAACCCGCCAGGTTTTTGATACAAATAATGGTGTCCAGATTGAACTCTGGTTTAGTAGTGATCAGGGGCCGATAAAGGTTGTTATCACTCATCAGCAGGTGCTGTTTTTTATTCGGCAAGAGGATACTGAGCAGGCAAGACAGCTGCTCAGGCGCATGCAGGGTATCATGATTAAACCGCTCGAACTTAAAAATTTTGATAATGAAGCGATGGCGGCTGTGTATTTTAATTCACAGCAACAGTTTTATCGGGCAAGAGATGTGCTCAAGCAAAATAATATCCGTTGTCTTGAGTCTGATATCAGACCGGCTGAGCGCTACCTGAGCGAACGCTTTTTAACGGGTCCGGTCTGCATACACTCAGATAAAACAGTCAAAGCCTGTATAAATCCGAGAATAACGGCGACTGACTATCAGCCTGAATTTAAGCTGATGTCATTTGATATTGAAACAGATTTTGAAACGGATGAGTTATTTTCGATTGCGTTTGTAACCAGTCAGTACCGGCGTGTGCTGATGGTGGGCGGCAATGAAAATAATAACAAGAGAAATAATGATATTGAATACCTGGCAGATGAAAAAGTCTTGCTGCAGCGATTTCTAAAATGGATTGAGGAGATTGATCCTGATGTGTTTATCGGCTGGAACGTGATCAATTTTGATTTCTGGTTTTTACAGAAAAAAGCCGATCAGTTAAAACTGCCGTTAACAATAGGCCGCAATAAAGCCAAAGCCTACTGGCGACAGCAACAAAACGATGAAAACAGGCATTTTTTAATGATCCCGGGCAGGGTGGTGCTGGACGGTATCGATACCTTGAAAAGCGCGACTTATTCTTTCAGCAGTTTTTCACTTGAATCCGTCGGTCATGAACTTCTCGGCAGGGGCAAGCTGATTGGCGATGGTCAGAAGCATGGCACAGACCATCACGACCCGCTTTACAAAGCGAAAGAAATACAAAGGCAGTTCAGAGAAGAGAAAGCAACACTGGCGGCCTATAATCTCGAAGACTGCCAGCTGGTCTGGGATATTTTTAATAAAACAGAGCTGGTTAATTTTGCGATTGAGCGGGCAAGATTAACCGGTCTTGAAATGGATCGGGTCGGCGGCTCGGTTGCCGCTTTCGATAATTTGTACCTGCCGCGTTTGCACCGAAAAGGGTATGTAGCACCGAATATTGGTGATTATGAAGCGGGGCTTAGTGCGCCGGGTGGCTATGTTATGGAATCGGTACCGGGCATGCATGACAGCGTATTGGTGCTGGATTACAAGAGCCTCTATCCCAGCATTATTAGAACTTTTAATGTCGACCCTTATGGCCGTATAGCGGCATTAGATGAAGAGGAGGGTGATACTATTGCAGGATACGATGGCGCTTCTTTCTCAAAAAAACAACATATTTTACCCGGTATTATTGCGCAACTGTGGCTTGCAAGGGATAAAGCCAAAGCAGAAAAAAACAATGCGTTATCACAGGCCATAAAAATTATCATGAATTCGTTTTATGGTGTGCTTGGCACGCCTGGCTGCCGTATTCATGACTCCCGACTGACCAGCTCTATTACCAAACGAAGCCATGATGTGATTTTGCAAACAGTCGAACTGATTGAGGATGCCGGCTATTCAGTCATCTACGGTGATACCGATTCGGTTTTTGTCTCGCTTGGCAAACGATTTGAAAACCAGCAGGCAGATGTGATTGGCAGGCAACTGACTGAGCATGTCAATCAGTTCTGGCAAGTGTCTCTTAAAGCAGAATATGGCATCGATTCCTGCCTTGAAATGGAGTATGAGACGCATTTCATCAAGTTTTTTATGCCAACAATACGCGGTTCAGAAAAGGGCAGTAAAAAACGCTATGCCGGAATGATAGAAGATCACAAGGGCAATAGACAGCTGTTATTTAAAGGACTGGAGACCGTGCGCACAGACTGGACTGCTTTGGCTAAAGACTTTCAGCAGGTGTTATATGAGAAGGTGTTTAATGATGAATTGTATGATGAATATATCAGACAGCTTGTTACCGATCTCAAAGCGGGAAAATACGACGCCAGATTAATTTACAGAAAGCGTTTAAGACAAAAATTAAAAGATTATATAAAAAATGTTCCGCCACATGCGCAGGCGGCCATCAAGGCTGAAAAATATTTTGCAGAAAACAATATGCCATCGCGCTACAAAAATGCCAGCTGGATTGAATATGTGATCACCGACAATGGGCCGGAAACAACGGAATGCAAAACATCAAAATTAAATTATGAGCACTATATCGAAAAACAGCTAACCCCGATCGCTGATACGATATTGTCAGCAATGGGCGGCTCGATGGACTCTGTGATTCAGGATCAGTTTGAATTGTTTTGAGATTAGTGCGGCTAAAATATATGACTATTTAATCGTTTATAACTCTGCGTAAAAAATTAATGATATATTTTGTATTTGTCTCACGATTATAATCACTCATTGATGGTTTGTAGTACGGGTCAATGATGCCTGCATGGCTTTTTTTCATAAGTTCGTAAAATGCAGAGTCGACGTCATCTTTTCGTGGCTGGTTTTTAATAATCTGCTCAAAAGTTGTGGTGTCGGAATACTCTATCACTCCCGGCAAACGCAGGTACCAGGGTTGGCCAAATACAAGGACAGGCTTGCCCTGATTAATGGCTTCCCATCCGGATGTGCCGGTAACACATGCTGAAAACTGGCAATCATCAAGTAATTTGAAAGTGCTGTGGCTGTTATCAAGGTATTTTATGTTTGAGATTTTCATTAAACGTTGAAAAAATAAAGCAGGCCTCTGGCGGCGTGTCTGTTTTGGGTTTTCTTTGATGTAAATATACCAGTCATCAGGCAAAATCTTACGTAGTTTCTCAATAGCAAGTATCTGATCGGTAAATATTTTCCCCATAGTTGATGTGGTGAGTTCAGGCTGTAGCTGTAGAGGGAAATAGACAAACTTCGTGTTATTGTCGACACTTTTTGTAATCAGTGATTTGTAATGCTTTTTAAATTGTTTGCATTCCGAATATTTATAAAAAACCCCTTCCAGAGTGAAAGGTTTCTTATTTGATGTTAGGTATTTTTTTCTAAGGTCATTTACGAGGCTTAATCTGCATGAAGTAAGCTTGTTTTTCACGTACTTCATATAATGAGGGGGTTCTTTTTTATATGGGTTATTAAGTCCATTTTCCTCGATAAGGTTTGTTTCTTCAAATAAACCAAAATCCTCAATCGAATTAACAGAGAAAAAACGGTTAGTAATGACACTCTGGAAACATAATAATGTTTTTATTCCGGCTAGTTTGGCTGCTTTATAGAGCGCGTAATCTGGTCCAAAATGGGGGAAGTTTGCAAACCAGACCTGTTGGACGTTTTTGCTTTTTAATAAATATGAAAAGTAGTTCAGGTACAAATAATACAAGTGTGAAAGATCAAAATAAGATTTTCCCTGGCCATACGTGGTCCGGGAATACATGCCAGAAAAAACACGTAGATCGGAATCATGATCAGCCATTGGTAGATCGGTAATCGATTGTTTTAAGTTAAGTATGCTATGGTAATCATGAGCGATCTGGCTGAGTGAAACAGTGGCTTGTTTATGGTTGCCGAACCATTCACAGATTTTAATTTCACTGGTGCTGGCTAGCGTATTAACGGCATCAAGATCGGATTCAAAATGCCAGCCCCATAATACTACGTTCTTAGTTGTGTTCAATTCTAGTTCCTTGATCTGAAGAGTATATGACTTTTACACCTGTTGATCTGAATAATGCGGTGTTTTCATCGAGTTCATTTGCTTTTCTGTGCAAAACGAGATCCGGGTAACAGGACACTACCTCACAGATATCATCTAGTACTAATTTGGATAAAATTAATGTGGTACTGTTGATGCCGATAATAACTTTGTATGGGTTTTCAAAAATATAATTTTCTAGTGGCTGTTCAATAGTGAGCGGCCGATAGTGGTTACAACAGAGCTCATTTCTTTTGTCACGAGGGTGCCCCTTGTAATCGATTTCAGTAATACCTAGGTCACGTATGTGTTCTTGAATCTTATCCGCAATAGTTTTAAGGTTTTTCTCTGAAAGAACACCGAGCGCACAAAGTGGTTGTCCAATAACCAGTGCTTTATGTTGATTTATATCAGCGTGCTGATGTGTCTTGAATGCGCCTCGAAAATCCAGCTCGATAACCTTCTGTTTATCGTATTCATTAGGAAAGCCGGGAAAAGTATAGATTTTTGTAACGATGGGGTCGTCAGCACCTGTCCTGTCGCCTCGAAATAGGTGGTAATTAAGTTCTGGAACGAATAATCGGCGAAATTTTCGCAGGACTTTTGCAAATTCGCGAATTTTACCTTGTTCATGTCGGCGTATATTTAACAGTCCATCGGGTAAAAGGTGCACTTCAGGCGTAACACCATTCATGATGTTTTTAGCGATCGAAATATTATAATTATAAGCTTCTGAATCGATAACAGGCATAATTAAGGTTATCTGTTGTGCATTTCTGCCGCGAGCTTTTACGATATTGGCGTTGGCAATAATGCGGCGAAAACGCCCAAAAAGCCCTGCTAGCGGGTAGTGCCTTGCCCAGGGTAAATAATCAATACTACTCCAGTAGCTGGTGTTAATTAGTTTTTCAATATCCGGTTTTAAATAGAATAAACGATTGGTTTCTCCCCGATAGACAGTTGTCGCTAAGATTCTTGCACAAATGAGATGCAGCGGTGATGCGATAAAAAACATATTCTGCTTGCAGTCAATATCTTTAGTGGCCTTGTTCATTTTTAATGGCCGTAGTCAGTGTTTGTTGTTGTCATGGCGCTAAATTATAGCTAAGTTTGATTAAGATTGTGCTGAAAATTATGCTTTGAGTCGGCTAACTAAAGAGATGTTTGTAATTTGTAGCTGTTAGGATCTATAATTCAGGATCTAATTATTGAGTAATGCATGCAGTTTGCGCAAGCTTTTTAGGCTGTTGCTGTCGAAGATCAGTGACCTTCAGTGTCGAGCTATATACTCTCACAAGGTCAATTAACCCTGGAAATATTGTATGTTTAGTGGCAAATCCCTGTTAATTACAGGTGGTACAGGTTCTTTTGGAAAACAATACATTCGTACATTATTAGACGAATACAAACCTGCACGTTTAATCGTCTATTCAAGAGATGAGCTTAAACAGTTCGAAATGCAACAAGAATTCAACGATCCTTGCATGCGTTATTTCATTGGCGACGTGCGTGATCGTGAACGTCTGAGCCAGGCAATGCAGGGCGTTGAATATGTTATTCACGCTGCCGCTTTGAAACAGGTGCCGGCTGCAGAATACAATCCTATGGAATGCATTAAAACGAATGTTCATGGTGCTGAAAATGTGATCCAGGCTGCTTTGGAGAATAATGTTGAAAAAGTAATTGCGCTTTCGACTGATAAGGCGGCTAACCCTATTAATTTATACGGCGCTACCAAACTGGCTTCGGATAAATTATTTGTTGCAGCCAATAATATGGCAGGTGGTAAACAGACTAAGTTTGCTGTTGTTCGTTATGGCAATGTGGTCAAATCACGCGGATCTGTCGTGCCATTTTTCCAAAAGCTGATTGATGAAGGCAAGGATTCATTGCCTATTACTGATGCGGCTATGACTCGCTTCTGGATTACCTTGCAGGATGGGGTCGATTTTGTATTGAAAAATTTTCAGCGCATGTATGGTGGTGAAATTTTTGTACCAAAGATTCCTTCTGCACGAATAGTTGATCTTGCAACTGCAATGGCCCCGCAACTGAAACAGGAAATTATCGGTATCCGACCCGGTGAAAAAATTCATGAAATTATGTGTCCGGCGGATGATTCTCATTTGACGCTGGAATTCGAGGACCATTTTGTGCTCCAGCCGAGTATCACGTTTGTAAGTCGTCCAAATGATTTTGATACAAATGGACTTGGTGAAAAAGGCAAGCCAGTGGTTCAGGGTTTTGAGTATAACTCAGGTACAAATGCTCACTTTCTTACAGTTGAAGAAATTTTGGAATACAATCGTATCGCGGGTGTTTAATGATACCCTATGGGCAGCAGGAAATTTCGCAAGCTGATATCGATGCGGTCGTTGATGTTTTAAAATCAGACTTTCTGACACAGGGGCCTGCGGTTCCTGGCTTTGAGCAAGAATTAGCAAAGCATTCTGATGCAAAACATGTTGTTGCTGTGAACAGTGCGACATCAGCCCTGCATATTGCCTGTTTAGCATTAGGCCTCGGTAAAGGTGATCGGTTATGGACGACGCCAATTACTTTTGTGGCGTCTGCTAATTGCGGCTTGTATTGTGGTGCCGAGGTTGACTTTGTCGATATTGATGCCAAAACCTATAATATGTCAGTAGCGGCGCTGGCTGAAAAACTTGAAAAAGCAAAGCAAAATAATACTCTTCCAAAAGTAGTTGTTCCCGTTCATCTCTGTGGGCAGCCTTGCGAAATGCAGGCCATCCATGGGTTATCTCAGGAATATGGTTTTCGTATCATTGAAGACGCTTCTCATGCTATCGGTGGTCGCTATCGTGGGCAACCAATTGGTAATTGTCAGTTCTCAGATATCACTATTTTCAGTTTCCACCCGGTAAAAATCATTACTACCGGCGAAGGTGGTGTTGCCATCACGAATGATGCTGAATTGGCGCAACAGATGGAGTTACTGCGTAGTCACGGTATTACCCGTGATGAAAAGCTGATGACTGAAGTAAGTCACGGTGGCTGGTATTATCAGCAAATTGAACTCGGTTTTAATTACCGCATGACCGATATGCAGGCGGCCTTGGGTTTAAGTCAGCTCGATCGTTTAAATGATTATGTTGCTAAACGTCATCAAATTTCGGCTCGCTATAACAGTTTATTATCAAATTTACCGCTAGTAACCCCATGGCAGCATCCGGATAGTTATTCGGGTTTACATTTATATGTGATTCGATTGAAACTTGATTTAATTTCAAAAAGCCACCAGCAAGTATTTGACGCTTTGCGAGAGTCAGGTATCGGCGTAAACCTGCATTATATTCCCGTCCATATACAGCCTTATTATCAGCAAATGGGTTTTGCTGCGGGGGATTTTCCGGAAGCTGAGCGATATTACGAAGAGGCGATCAGCCTGCCAATGTTCCCGGCATTAACTGAGCAGCAGCAAGATATGGTTGTAACGACTTTAAAACAGGTGCTGGCAGCGTGAAATTGGCGGTTATTCCCGCTCGAGGTGGCAGCAAGCGTATACCACGGAAGAATATTCGTTCATTTCTCGGAAAACCTATCATTGCCTATTCAATCGAAGCGGCAAAGCAATCGGGGTGTTTTGATAAAATAATCGTATCAACTGATGATGAAGAAATAGCTGAGGTAGCCAGGCAATACGGTGCTGAGGTTCCATTTTTTCGTCCGGCTGAATTGTCAGATGACTACACCGGCACAAATGATGTCGTCAAACATGCAATAAACTGGTATATCGATAAGGGTCAGGACGTTGAATATGCTTGCTGTATTTATGCGACATCACCTTTCTTGCAGGCCCGGTTTTTGCAGCAGGGCCTGGAAAAATTACAGATAACTGAAAAAGCTTATGCTTTCTCGGTCACCAGTTTTCCTTTTCCTATCCAGCGTTCAATCAAAATAACAGCTAATGATAGTATTGAGGCGTTTTATCCTGAACATATATTTACCCGCTCTCAGGATTTGGAAGAAGCCTATCACGATGCTGGCCAGTTTTACTGGGGCCGTGCTTCTGCTTATCTTAATGACGAAGTGTTATTCTCAAATTCATCGATTCCGATTGTTCTTCCTCGTTACCTTGTTCAGGATATCGATACACTTGAAGACTGGCAACGTGCAGAGCACATGTACAAGTCATTGCAGCTGGAAGGTGTTATTGAATGAAAGTGGTTTTTCGTGCCGATGCTTCTCTGCAAATAGGTACTGGCCATGTAATGAGATGTTTGACACTGGCAGATGCCTTAAAGTCCAGAGGCGCTGAGATTGTGTTTATATGCAGAGCGCATGCCGGTCATCTCAAAGATAAAATTTTAGCTCAAGGGCATCAGGTCTGCATGCTTGAAATTATTGAAAATTATCAGCCAACAGATCGTCATGTGCCAAACCATGCGAGCTGGTTAGGTGTTAGTTGGCAGCAGGATGCCGAAGAAACATCAGATATGTTGGAAGGAAAAGAAGTAGACTGGATAGTAGTAGATCATTACGCTCTCGATATTCGATGGGAGGCGGCGGTCAGAAAAAACAATTACCGGTTAATGGTCATTGATGACCTGGCTGATCGTGAACATGACTGTGATGTGTTACTTGATCAAACATTTAACAGAGTCGTGTCCAGTTATAAAGCGTTAGTGCCTGACGGCTGCACTATATTGACAGGTACCGATTACGCGTTATTGAGGCCTGAGTTTGCCGCGCTGCGCGAATACAGTTTGCAAAGAAGAGATGCATTATGCCTGCAGCGCATACTGATTACCATGGGTGGCGTCGATCAGGATAACGCAACGGCCAAAGTGCTGGATGCGTTAAGGCGATGTCAGTTACCTGGAGATTGTCAAATATCAGTTATTATGGGTAGTGCTGCGCCCTGGCTTGATTCTATAAGAGAGACAGCGGCTCATTTACCGTGGGATACAGAGATTCTCGTTGATGTCGGTAATATGTCAGAGGTCATGGCTGAAAGCGACTTGTGTATCGGCGCAGCTGGCAGCACAGCCTGGGAAAGGTGTTGTCTCGGTCTGCCGACACTGATGGTGGTATTGGCAGACAATCAGAAAGCGATCGCCAAAGCACTAGAAGAAGCCGGTGCATGTATAAATCTTGGCGATTGTTCAGACAAACAATTTGTAGAGCAGGCAGTACCAGTTATAAATGAATATATAGCGAATACAGCGCCCCATAAATTGATGATTAACGCTTCTTCAAAAGTAACGGATGGCAAGGGAATAGAAAATGTTCTCAGGCAATTGATGAGTGCAGGTTAAGATGAAGATAACTATTTTATGCAGTTCTGCAATACACCCAATCAACGCCTGGCTGGATATCTGGATCGCAGAGAATAAAGCCAGCCACGAGGTCGATTTAGTACGAAATAAAAGTGAAATAACAGCAGGCGATATTCTTTTCCTGATTTCATGTTCAGAAATAATTGCCAAAACGGATCGAGAGGCGTATAAAAAAACACTGGTCATTCATGCAAGTGATCTGCCCCAGGGCAGGGGCTGGAGTCCGCATGTCTGGCAGATATTACAGGGGCAGGAGGAGCTCACAGTATCTTTGCTAGAAGCAGAAGATCAGGTGGACAGTGGTGATATCTGGCAGCAGCTAAAAATAAATATTCCTAAAGATGCGTTATATGATGAGATCAATACAATACTTTTTGATGCCGAAATAAGTCTCATGAGTTTTGCCGTTTCAAGTTTTAATGATGTGGAACCAAAACCACAGTTAACAGATATTGATCCTACCTATTATTCAAAGCGCTCTCCTGAAGACAGTGAGATAGACCCGGCTTTAAGTATTGCTGAACAGTTTAATAAAATACGCATCAGTGATCCTGAGCGATTTCCTGCTTTTTTTCGCTTATATGGTAAAAAATTCCGCATCGTGCTGGAAAAAATAAAAGAAGTTAGTGTCAATGAGAAGAAGCTAACATTTGATCTTAAAATCAATGAGTGCCAGTTAAGAGATTTTACCGTTGATGATAGTCAGCTGGTATTTAACTGGAGAAATTCGGATAAAGTATCAAAATTCATGTGTACTGATCACACCATTCGAGAACAAGAGCATACAAAATGGTTTAACGATGTTTTACGTCATCACAGTAAAGACTATCAAATTCTGGAATATGCCGGCAGGCCCATTGGTCAGGTAAATATCTCTCGAAAAAACAGATACAATGGAACCTGTCACTGGGGATTCTATATAGGTGATATTAACGCGCCAAAAGGTAGTGGTACAGTGCTGGCCTATCTTGCTTTAGAATATATTTTTAATATCAGAGGATTTCGAAAAGTATATGGGGAGGTTCTTGATTTCAATCAAAGATCTATTGTCTTGCATGAAAAGGTCGGTTTTCTAAAGGAAGGGCTTTTAATGGCCCATGTACGTAAAGACGGAAGATTTTGTGACGTGCTCGTATACTCAATATTTAAAGACCAGTGGAATAAATTAAAAAATGACATATGTTAATAGATGTCAACACTCAATAACTACTGTGAATTGTTTACAGTGAAATTAATTTTTAAAGATAAGTAGAAAATGAATAAAGTAATTACGATAAACAAAAGAAAGATAGGATTGGATTACCCACCCTATGTTATTGCAGAAATGTCAGCTAATCATAACGGTGATATTCAGCGTGCCTTTGATACCATTGATATGGCCAAGGCGATGGGGGCTGGTGCCATAAAGATGCAGAGTTATACTGCTGATACTATTACGATTGATTGTGATAATGAAGATTTTCAAATTCATGGCGGCTTGTGGGATGGCTATAATCTTTATAAGTTATACGAATGGGCTCAGACACCATTCGATTGGCATAAACCTTTGTTTGATCACGCAAGAAAAGCGGATATTACTTTGTTTAGTACGCCATTCGATGAGACTGCGGTTGATTTGCTTGAAGATTTAAATGCACCGGCTTATAAAATTGCCTCTTTTGAAGCAGTAGATTTGCCATTAATTAAATATGTAGCGCAGACAAAAAAGCCGATGATTATTTCAACCGGCATGGCAAATATTGAAGAAATTTCTGAGGCTGTGGAAACGGCAAGAGAGAATGGTTGTGAGCAACTGGTGTTGCTGCATTGCATCAGTAGTTATCCTGCGCCTGTGGAACAATCTAACTTAAGAACGATCGCAGATCTGGCAGATAAATTTGGGGTTGTGGGTGGCTTGTCTGATCACACATTAGGTACAACGGTATCAATTGCAAGTGTCGCCTTAGGTGCGTCGGTGATTGAAAAACATGTCACGCTGAGCCGTGCGGATAAAGGTCCTGATAGTGAGTTTTCACTGGAGCCGGAAGAATTAAAACTGCTTTGCTCTGAAACACATGATGCCTGGTTGTCTTTAGGTGCTGCTGGTTATGAAAGAAAAGCAGCAGAAGAATCAAGTGTTAAATTCCGTCGTTCAATTTATGTGGCAAAAGATATTAAAGCCGGTGAAAAATTTACGGCAGAAAATTTGAGGCGTGTGCGCCCCGGTTTTGGTCTGGCACCAAAGCATTATCCTGAGTTATTAGGCAAAGAAGCCAAAGTAGATCTGGAATTTGGTACGGCTATGAAGTGGCAGTATGTGAAGTAACGGATAAGATAAAATCTGTAAACTTCTTTTAATTTATCGGGTGTTCCTTTTAATATAAATCGAATAGTTCACTTAAGTGTAATTTAGTAATTTGTTGTTTTTGATTATATCTTTGACTTTATCCGGCACTTTATGCTCCCAGTCAGTGCGTCCGTTTTTTATCTCATCCAGTACTTCGTGGGAGTGTATGCACAGGTAGTCTCTGTTAACTCTGTTCAGGGATTTAATGTATTGATTGTCATACAGATAGCTGTATAAATGTTTTAAATGCGGTTCGGGTGCGAAGTTTTCTGTAGTGGTGAGTTCGTCATTATTTTGGTTCAGGCACGGTGCGACGTATAAGCGTAGCTCGTATTTAAATAAGCGACCAAAGGCTTCCAGAATGCCTCCGGCCAGGTTTTTATAATAAGCTTCGTTG
>Ga0224506_10002343_pt1 | contig 12933 bp, 13 predicted proteins | sample SF_Jan12_sed_USG_2_FD_169108 | JGI IMG/M metagenome (GOLD analysis project Ga0224506, IMG submission 169108) | Sediment microbial communities from San Francisco Bay, California, United States - SF_Jan12_sed_USGS_8_1 | ecosystem: Environmental > Aquatic > Marine > Sediment | place: USA... | reverse complement strand
GGTTTCGGAGGGACACACACAAGAGCGGGTACGCAACTTTGTCTATGCGGTTGGCATGCTCATGGCGGCTGCCAATCCGGCCGACATCACGATGGAATGGGACAAGCCCAAACGGGGGGACCGGGTGTTCATCGACGCATTTCGGAATGCGACCGGCCAGACGATTGCTTCCGTCTACTCGCTACGACCCCGCCCCGGTGCGCCGATTTCGATCCCGATCGTCTGGGACGAGTTGGAAGACCTCAAAAACGGAGATATCACTCTGGCCAATGTTTGGGATCGCCTGGCCAGCCATGGCGATCTCTTCGCCGGCGTATTAGCCGGTGATCAAGACCTGACCGCCGCAGAAGACGCCCTACAAATCCCCTGATAACGCCAACCCAGGGTTCTCACGCCAACCCCGGGTTAAACCCAGGGTTCTAGCACGCGGAAACCGATACCTGGAGCCCTGAGAATAACCCTGGGTTCTAACGCGAACCCTGGGTTCGAGGGTTCGGTGATGGGTGGGTGGGACCCGGAACGAGAGATTTAGTCGGCGTCCGCGGCATTGAGGACCCATGCGTAGCCGGTTTCAGGATCTTCGACGGCGATTCGACAAGCCCATCCGGTCGATGGATACAGGTCAGACCACCAATACCACCGCAATCCGGCTCCAGCCGCTCCGAGTTGGTCCGGGTCGGGTGGCCAATCATCGGTGAACTCGGTCAGGCAGGCTAACGCCCACCAGGCGGCAAAGCGGCCGGAAGCTCCGCCGGTTCGCTGGCCGTGTGCCCCACCACTACCGGCGGTCCATGCCATCAGCACCATTGCCTGTTGGAGGGTGATCTCGGTCATGGCCGCTTGTTTGAGTCCTAGAGCGGCGATGGCCGACGTCGCCGCACCTTCCACCGCCAGGGCTTCTACCGTCCCGTTCGAATGCTCGGTCCAGGTCGCCGCGAGATGGGCGAGTGCATCGGTGGTCTCGAGATCGGTGATCGTTTCACCGGGTTCACCCAGTTCGACGACTTCGCCCTTGCCGAAATCTGGCGGATCGTCCTGGACCCGGTCGGATTTGTAGGTAGGGATGAGGTAGTCGGGCTCCCACTCGGCCAACGCGGCTGGGATCTCGAGTACCCGATTGATGTCAGCCGGTGGGTCGCCCCGCAGTGCGCGCTCATAACCGACGATGTCGCGCGATGGGCCAACCGGCAGGGACGGCTCAAGTTCATGCCACGTGTGTTGGCTGGCGGCTACTTCCGTGAGTGGTCCCAGCGTGAATCGGCTCGCTGCCGAGTCGACGACCGCCGCCGCCAGTTCCGGATCCGCGTCGAGCGCCAGCCGATAGTCAACATGATGGGCGACCCCCCACAGCTGTTTTCCACGTTCGACGGCTTCCTGGCACCGGTCTCGCAAGTCGATCATCGCCGCCCAGTCCCGTCTACCGACCAGGGCGTCGACCCTCCTGATCAGGGGGTCGGGCTGGCCAAGCTCGATCAGCTCAGGGATCGAAAGATGGTCCAGAGATGGTTGCTCATCTTCGTTCATGGGTCCACAGGCATGTCGGCATCGACCCAGTCAGACCAGGATCCGACGTACAGGCGGGGGAGCGGCAGTCCGGCGACTGCGAAGGCGAGAATGACATAGCAGGCGGTTACGCCGCTGCCGCAGTACGCAATCGATTCGGACGCCGTCTCCAGGCGGTCCGCCAACTCGTGGGGAGGCAGCATCGTGCCTTCCGGCGCCAACGTCTCGTAGGGAATATTGATCGCTCCGGGGATATGACCGGCGACCGGATCGATGGGCTCGACTTCGCCGCGATAGCGCGCTGGTGCCCGGGCATCGATGAGCGTTACCGAACCGGTCCGGTTGGCGACCTCATCTCGTGAGGCGACATCGTCGGTGCGAACCTCAGGGGAGTAGATCGAAGGTTCGGATTCAGGGGTCTCGGCGGTCTGCGGTCCGTCGGCTTCAAGCCATGCTGACCACCCACCGTCAAGTACAGCCACCCGTTCGTGGCCGACATGTCGCAACATCCACCAGAGTCGGGCGGCGGTCGAACCCTGGGTTTGGTCGTACACCACCACGTGGTGGTCGCGGCTGACACCGAGGGATTCCAGAGTTGTTACGAAGGTTTCGATCGCTGGCAACGGGTGCCTCCCGCCTCCCGGCCCGACCAGGTCGCTCTCCAGGTCCAGATACCAGGCGCCGGGTATGTGCGATGACTGATATTCGAGGCGCCCCTGTTGGGCGGACCCCAGGTATGACCGTACGTCGACGATCCGCAGATCCGGGTCGTGGAGGTGGGCCTTGAGCCAAGCGGCGCTGACAATCATCCGGGGAGTATGGCAGCCGGCCGCCTTGAGGCGGCCGGCTGTTGTTTACCTATTCTTCTTCGGCGAGATCCTCACGCAATGTCGTGATGTTGTCGTCAGTCGCTTCCTCGGTGGAAGTGCTCGAATCGTCCGAGGCGGTTTCGCTGTCGACGGTCGTGCTCTCGGCCTTCTTGCCGCTCGTCTTGACCCCGATGTCCTGCACGGAGTCGGAGATGGCATCGCCGAGGTGTTTCATCGTCGCCTTGGCCTTGCTTTTGAACTCGTCATCACGCACAACGTCTCCGATCGAGCTGAAGAGGCGCTCGAGCCCCTCGCCGATCGTATTGAGGGCATTCTTGACATCTTCGGAGTCGGGCGTTTCGCTGTCGCTATCGACGTCCTTCTCGTCGTATCGCTTCTTGAACGCGTCCTTCAAAGAAGCAAAATCGTCACCGACGGTCTTCCAACGTTCGCTCATTCATCATCCCCTTTGGTCGTTGTATCAAATGTACCCCAGCCGAGTCCTTAGCAAACCGCCTACGATTGGGCTTATGAAACTTCATCTTCTCGACGGCACGTACGAGTTGTTTCGTGCCCACTTCGGTCGACCCCCTCGAAACGCCCCGGACGGGTCGTCGATCTCGGCGGTTCATGGGGTGTTGGAGACGGTTTTGGGACTCTTGCGGGAGGAAGAGACCACGCACCTGGCGGTTGCCACCGACAAGGTGATCGAGTCCTTTCGAAACGACATGTACGACGGATACAAGACCGGTGAGGGTATCGAGCCCGAGTTGCTCGCCCAGTTCCCCATCCTTGAACGAGCGTTGAAGGCGATGGGTGTGGTTGTCTGGGAAATGGTCGAGTTTGAAGCCGATGACGCACTGGCGACCGGAGCGCTGATCTATGCCGACGACGTCGATCAGATCGTGATTGCAACGCCTGACAAGGATTGCGCCCAGTGTGTCATTGATGACTTCGTCGTCATGTTGGATCGTCGCCGTCAAGTCGTGATGGATGAGGCAGGGGTGTGGGAAAAGTTTGGTGTCGGACCTATCTCGATTCCCGACTACCTGGCTCTCGTGGGCGACGCGGCAGACGGGATCCCTGGGGTGCCCGCGTGGGGAGCGAAATCGGCCGGGGCACTACTCGCCGAGTACACCCGCTTGGACCAAATCCCGCCTGACGAGAACGATTGGGCGATCACGGTCCGGGGGGCGGCTCGTTTGGGCGCCTCGCTACGGGATAACCTTCAAGATGCGCTTCTTTTTCGTGAACTGACGACGCTCCGTCGTGATGTGCCGCTCACCGAGAGCTTTGACGAACTCAGGTGGCAGGGGGCCAGGAGGTCCGAATTCGAAGCGCTGTGTGATGAATTCGACTTCGGTGAACTGAGAACCCGGCCCCACCGCTGGCAGGACTGAGCTCCGTTAGGTTGAAGGGGGAGTTGCGCCGGCGTCCGTGACGACTTTGACGAGCGCATCCTTTTTGATGAGGCCGGTGCCCTTCCACCGTTGATGCAGGCTGACGGTTTTGGCGTTCTTGGCGGAAGCGAGCACCACAAAGGTCGGGGTGGACATCACCTTGAATCGCTGCACCAGTTCTGGCGCGTGAGCGACATTGACCTTGGCGACGGCTAATCCACCGGAGAATTCGTCAGCGATCTCCTTTACGATTCCGTCCATCGCCTGACACGGTGAGCAGCCCTTCTGAAAGAAATCAACGAGGACCGGACCATCTGCGGCCAGGTCGTTCATTTCGTCCATCGTGGTGATCTGGGTGGGTTTGGTTTTCTTGTTACGTTTCAACATATCTCTTCTCAACCCGTCTCGGTCTCGGAATCATCCCAAAAGACCAAATCGAAACGATCCCAGCAGTCGGCGCAACGGTAGGCGATGACATCGCCGGGCTCGAATGGGTCGTCGGGCGGTCGCTGGGTGAGCAGCGAAGCCACTCCGCCGCACTCGACGCAATCGATCGTTGGCGGCGGAGGTTCGGTCAAACTCTTGCGGCCTTCGTTTCAGTTGGAATGTCGTCGTCGGGAGATTTGGATGGCTTGACTTGCCGGAGCACGAGATAACCCATCACGCCGGCCACGGCCGAGCCAACGAAGATGCCCACTTTGGCGCGGTCGGCGAACTCGGGGTGGGTAGGGAACGCCAAGCCAGCAATGAACAAAGCCACGGTAAAGCCGATGCCTGCCAGCATCGCCACCCCAACAACGTGAGACCACTGGGTCTGTGAGGGAAGTTTGCCGACCCCCAAACGAACGGCCAACCAGGTAAACAGGGTAATGCCAATGGTCTTGCCGAACACCAGGCCGAAGGCGACGCCAAGGGCGATCGGATGGGTGATTGCTTCACCGATCGAGACGCCCTCAAAACGGATACCGGCATTTGCGAGGGCAAAGATGGGGACGATGGCGAACGAACTCCAAAGGTGAAGTGATTCTTCGAGTCGACTCAGCGGCGAAACCGATTCGGTGGCGACTCTGGCAAGTGATCGAGCCTCCGTGTCGACCTTTTGACGAGAATAGACGGTGCCATCATCCACCGGGTAGGTGTCGATGATCCGGCGGGCGAGTTGATCAAACTGCGCAGACCCAATCAGGGGTGTTGCCGGGGTGAGCAGACCGAGAGCGACGCCGGCCAACGTGGCGTGCACTCCGGATTCAAGGAAGAAGAACCAGGTAACAACAGCGATTGCGACATAGAACGTCATCGCACGGACTCCGGCGCGGTTGGCTCCGTAAATGACCGCCAGACCGCCGATACCAGCAGCGAGATACGGGATCGATAGATCCTCCGTGTAGAAGGTCGCGATTACCAGGATCGCTCCAATGTCGTCGGCAATGGCCAGCGCGAGGAGGAAGAGTTTGGCCCCGACCGGGACCCTCGTGCCTAGTAGCGCAACGACGCCAATCGAGAAAGCGATGTCCGTGGCCATTGGAATTCCCCAGCCGCGGGCCATGTCGCCGCTCGCCGCGAATGCCAGGTAGATCAACGCCGGGACCACCATTCCACCCAGGGCGGCAATGGCCGGAAGCGCAGCCGCTTTGGGATCTTGGAGCTCGCCACTCACCAGCTCACGTTTGATCTCCAGGCCAACGACGAAGAAGAAGATGGCCATAAACCCATCGTTGATGAGGTGGCGAAGGCTCTCTTCGAGGTGAACCGGGCCAAGCGTGAGGTCGAGGTGGATTCCCCAAAAGGCTTCGTAACTTTCGCCGAGCGGAAGGTTGGCCCAAACGAGGGCGACCACCGCCGCCAGCATGAGGACGATGCCCGAGGCAGCTTCAGCGTGGGTAAACGCCAGTGCTGGTTGCACGAAGCGACGGGGAATGAACCGATCGGAGTCGACCCAGGTGGTCAGTGAGGGATCTTGGGCCATAGTGGCTTGTAGGTTACCAACCTTGGGGCCCTGCCCAAGTCGCTCGTCACCTCATCGAGGCGAGAAACCCGTCGAATGCCTCTTCATCGAACTCGTCCACCGGAGCAACCATGATCGCCACAGCCGCATTGCCGTTCTGTGCGGGAAACACCACGATGTCCTGGCGCATATCCATCCCTTGGTCCCTGCCAATCAGCGTATCGACGCTGCGAGTCTCACCGGCGATCGTTACCTCCCGCGAACCGGCGTACTCGTAGTTGTTTCCGAATCCGGCTTGCTGCTGAAAAGCGTCTTGAGCTTCTGCCTCGGCACCTGCGAAATCGCTGTCGGGCGTTTGCACCAACATCAACACTTTGGCGTCGTCGCCGGAATCGGTGGCCATCATCATGGACAACCCGAGGATGTCCATCCCGAAGACCGGTTCGAACCCCGCGGGGAGCGTATGTGTCGAAATTTCTTGGCCGATTTCGGCTGCCTGCTCCGGGCCGGCAATGAATCGTCCCGAGAACCGAACGATCGCAAAGACGGTGACGGCACCGAGCAGGATGAACGCTCCAACGACGGACAGGACGATCTTGGTGGTTTTCGACATGAGCTTTCCTTTGGTCTTCCCTGCAGACCCGTTTGACGTTACCCGGGTTCCCTGCCAATCGAGTTCGGTCGGTGGCTCGAGCTAGCCGATGGAGCGCCCGACCGATTTGAGGTCCTGGCAGGCACGCACGACCCGGTCGGCCATCGACTGCTCGGCCTTCTTCATATACGATCGCGGGTCATATACCTTCTTGTCGCCGACATCACCGTCAACCTTGAGGACACCGGAGTAGTTGGTCATCATGTGATCGACGATTGGTCGAGTGAGAGCGTATTGGGTGTCGGTGTCAATGTTCATTTTGATGACGCCGTAGCCGAGGGTTTCATGGATTTCGTCGAGCGATGATCCAGAGCCGCCGTGGAACACGAGATCGTGGCGACCCTCGGCGCCGTACTTGGCTTCCATCGCTGCCTGGCCGTCGCGCAGAATGGTCGGGTCGAGCTTGACAGCTCCCGGCTTGTAGACACCGTGGACATTGCCGAATACCGCAGCGAGCAGGTAGCGGCCGCGCTCGCCGGTTCCGAGTTTTTCGGCGACGGCGACCATGTCCTCGGGACTCGTGTAGAGCTTCTCCCGGTCGATGTCTTCGTGGTCCATCGCGTCCTCTACGCCGCCCACGATTCCGATTTCCAGTTCAAGAATGACGTCAACGTCGGCACATTCGTCGAGTAGCGCGTCGGCTAGTTCGAGATTCTCAGCCAATGGCAAGTTCGAGGCATCAAGCATATGGGACTGAAAGATCGGCCCGAGACCGGCCGCCTTGCGCTGCCGAGAGACTTCAAGCAACGGTCGGATGTACGCGTCAACTTTGTCGGGCTGGCAGTGATCGGTATGAAGCGCGATGTTGATTGGATAGTGAGCCGCCACAACGTGAGCGAATTCGCTCAGCGCCTCGGCGCCACGCGGCATGTCCTTGAGCGTGAGGCCGGACAGAAACTCGCCACCACCGGTAGAGACCTGGACAATCCCGTCCGACTCGGCTTCGGCGAATCCTCGCAGCGCGGCATTGAGACTTTCGGAAGAGGTGACATTGATCGCCGGTAAGGCGAAGCCATTCTGCCGAGCACTGTCGAGCATGGCCCGGTACTTGTCGGGAGTCGCGATGGGCATGAGGGTCCTTCTCCTGGTTTTCGACGTGCTGTCCGAACTGTCTGGCTCTACGGTACCAAATGTGAAAGCAGCGAAAGATCAGTCGCGATTCAAAAAGACCCTCTATACCGGCCTTGGCTTGCTGTTTTCCGGGTTTGCCATCGCTGGTGTGGTGCTGCCGCTGATGCCCGTGACGATCAACGTCATCGTGGCCGGCTTTTTCTTCGCGATGGGATCGGAGCGGTTTGATTCCTGGCTTACCGGCCACAAGGTCTTTGGCCCCATCATCACCGATTACCGATCAGGTGCCGGGTTCACGGTGCGAGGCAAGACCATCGCCGTAACGGCGATGAGCACCTCAATCTTGTTGTCGACGATTTACGCACTCACGAATGGTGCCCCGACGATGGTGGCGTATGCGATGACGGCGATCTGGGCCTATGCGGCCTGGTTCATTCTCAAGCAGCCGACCAAGGGCACTCCCCGGCTCATCGCCAAGCCGTAACCGGGTTCAGGCGATTTGCGTGAGTCGGGCTTGCAGGCCGTAGATTCGCGCGGGAGGTCTCCGGGCGGCGATGGGAGCCCGATCGTTGATTCGATAGAGACGCGGACGCGGCGATAGGGTTACGTGCACTTCATGGCAAGATGAGCAGGTGATCTGGGAGAGGTGCCGGGAAGCTTGTCGGCGGTGGTGGTCGTGTCCAACCACCCGACAACGCAGGGTGCGTAAAGTGTTCATCTAGTCGCCTCTCCGTATGACCGGTCCCCGAACACGCCCCTATGGATCAATCATATTCCCGAGATTTCATCTCGTGCAAGGGATATGTGGTTTATCGTGCCGTCGTGACCGATCCTCATGACCTGGCCTGGCGTCGACTTCTTGAGAGTTATTCGCGCATCGTGCGCACGCTTGAGAAGGAGCTGGTCAACGAGTGTGACCTACCGCTCACTTGGTATGACGCCCTGGTTCAGCTCCACGAGGCGGGCGGAACGATGCGGGTTGGGGACCTGGCCGCTCGTCTTCTCATCAGTCGGAGTGCCACTACCAGGTTTGTCGATCGGCTCGAACGTGACGGTCTCATCGAGCGGCAGGTTCTCGACTCAGACCGGCGGGGCATGTTGGTGATCCTCACGGCTCGCGGTCGGGCGACTCTGCGGACTGCCGCGCCAACCCACCTGCGCGGCATCAAGGAGCATTTCTCGTCGAAACTGTCGCAAGCTCAAGCTGTCGATCTCGCCAGAATCCTGGGAGAGCTAGTCGATACTTGATGCGCTATTCGTAGGCGATTGCGTCAAGGATATTGAGGTTGGCGGCCCGCCGGGCAGGCAGGATTGCGGCAAGTACTCCGGCCACGATCGCCGAGAGAAGTCCCGTTCCGATCCAGAGCCATGGGACTACGAAGTTGAATCCTTCGCCGAAGATCGAACCCGCCAGGCTCCACCCGGCGAAGGTTCCGACCGCGGCGCCCATGAGCGCACCGAGAATTGCTACGAAAACCGCTTCCCAACGAATCATGGCTCTGATCTGCTTGCGGGTGGCCCCGATCGCACGCAACAACCCTAGTTCGCGAGTTCTTTCGAATACCGATAGCAACAAGATTAGAACGATGCCCAGTAGGGCGATGAAAATCGACATGGCCAACAGGACAAACACCACGCTCAGCAGCCCAAGGAGTTGGGTCTGCAAATCGGCCAGAAGCTCGTCCTGGGTCGTGACCTGTGCGAACGGATAATCGGCAGAGATGAGTTCCTCGATGGACGCCTTCGCCGCGTTTGGGTCCACTCCATCGACCAACTTGATGTAGGCCGCGACCACATTGGCCTGGGGAAACCGTTCAGCGAGGGTGCTGGTCGGCAGGTAAAAACCTTGAGTGTCGTCGACGGCGGCGGCGTAGTCCCACACCACAGCCACCTTCCAGGGTTCGGGGCCCGAGCCGAGATCGATCGTGACCTCATCGCCGATCGACAGCCCGAGCTCTTCGGCCTGAGCCTTCTGTACGGCGACCGTCTGACCAACGAGGTCCGACCAGCTGCCGTCGACTTCGGCGAACTTGAAGGTTTGTTCGACGGTTTCCGGTTCGAACGAGCCGAAGAACTCGTTTTCGCCGTTCAATGAACCCTGGGCGAAGCGAGTGGTCTGCACAGCCTCTACGGTGTCGAGTCCACGCACGATCGGCACGATCTCGGCGCTGAAACCGGCGGTCGGGTCGGGTCCCGACGATTGGATGATCAGCTCAGACGCGATGGCGTCTTCCAGGACGGCAGTCGCGGTGTCCTGCGTCACGACCACGATGACCGAGACGGCGACTACCAGAGCGACCCCGAACATCAGAGCTCCGGCGGTTGCTCCCGTTCGCCGGGGAGATCGGGCGGCGTTGTCCGTGGCGATCTTGCGAACCGGAGCGTTGCCCAACACCCTGGCAATGACGCGAATGAACGGGCGACCAACCACCGCTCCAAAGACGTAGGCGCTGAGCAGCAATCCCAAAGCCCCGGCCGCGCCCGCCCACAGCGGGATACGATCGAGGCCGGTCAGGACGAGCAAAACCACCCCTGGCAAGCCGAATAGGGCGCCAACGACGATCTGTTTGGTCAGCTTGCGAGGCGGCTTGTCGATGGTTACGAGCGCGGCCATCGGGCTCACTCGCGAGGCTCGAATCGCCGGCAGGATGGCAGATACGAGCGTGACGATAAGACCGACGCTGAGGGCGGTGACGAACGTGCTTGGTTGTAGCACCAGTCCACCTTCGGCGAGTCCGGATCCACCGAATAGGGAGAACCCAAACTTGGCGGCCGACGCCAGGGCCACCCCACCTGCGAGGCCGACCAGTCCCGACAACAAGCCGATAACGGTGGCCTCGACCAAAACCGAGGTCGTCACTTGCCGTTTGGTCGATCCCAGTACGCGAAACAGTGCTAGCTCCCTGGTCCGCTGTCCGAGAACGGTTCGGAAGGCGTTGTAAACGACGAAAACCCCTACGACGACTGAGATACCGGCGAACACGAGTAGAACGGTCTGGAAAAAACCAAGCGCTTCTTTCAGCACCGCCGCCTGTTCTTCAGCCGCGGCTTGCGCGTCCAGCGCGACGACCCCATCGGGTAACCGGTTGGAGATGGCGTTCAATACTGACTCGGTCTCAGCCGGGTCCGCAACTGATACGTTGATGCCGGTGAAGAGTCCCTCAAGGTTCAGGACGGTGGTGGCCGTCGCCAGATCGAACGTGAAGAACCCCGGACCTGCCCCAAGGCCGTCCACGATGCCAACCACGGTGTATTCCACAAGTGCGCCGGTGGCGGCCAGCCCCACCTGGTCGCCAATGCCGAGCTCAAAACGGTCCCGGGCAACAGTGTCGATTGCGACCTCGGTGGGACCGGCAGCTGCACGTCCCTCAAGTACCTGGAAGGTCGGGTCCTCTTCCCATGAAATGCCGATGTTGGGCGGACCTTGCACCGATACCGGTTCGCCGTCGATGGTGAGGTTGATGAGGCCAGCCACGACCGGCCATGTCTCTTTCACTCCGGGCGTTTCCTCGACGAGATCTAGTACCGAGGCATCGAACGCGGGTTGCACGGACGAGAACCCCTGGTCGACGTCGGGGGTGACCTGGATGTCGATGCCTTCAAAAGCCCCGTCAAAGATCGCCTCGAACGACCCGCCGATCGTGTCCGTGAAGATCAACGATCCGGCGACGAATGAGACCCCCGCCACGATGGAAAGCACGAGTAACAAGGTGCGCAGTTTGTGCTCCCAGATCCCCCGAATCGCGGCTCTGATCATTGCTCAGGCTTCTAGCGTTTTGATGCGGTCGAGGATCTTTTCCGCAGTGGGTTCTAGCATCTCGTCGACGATCTTTCCATCGCCCAGGAAAACGATCCGATCTGCGTAGCTAGCCGAGATGGCATCGTGGGTGACCATCACGATGGTCTGTCCGTGTTCGTCGACTGCCTGGCGCATGAAACCGAGGAGCTCGGCTCCCGACTTTGAGTCGAGGTTGCCGGAAGGTTCATCGCCGAAGATGATCTCGGGTCGGCTGGCAAGCGCCCGAGCGGCAGCAACGCGTTGCTGCTGTCCGCCGGACATTTCCGAGGGCCGGTGGCTGAGCCTGTCGCCGATACCGAGAATCTCGATGACCTGATCGAACCATTCCTTGTCGGTCGTGCGACCGGCGATCGACGCCGGTAGGACGATGTTCTCTTTGGCGGTGAGTGTCGGAATCAGGTTGAAAGACTGGAAGATGAATCCGATCTTGTCTCGCCGCAGTTCGGTCAGCTCCCGATCACCCATCCCGGTCAGCTCAATCTCTCCCAAATAGACGCTGCCTTCGGTAAGGTCGTCGAGGGCGGCCAGACAATGCATCAGGGTTGACTTGCCTGACCCCGACGGCCCCATGATGGCCGTGAACTGTCCTCTGGCGAAGTCCACCGAAACGTCGTTCAGAGCGGTGACCTTGGTGTCCCCTTGCCCGTAGATCTTTGTCGCGCCGACGGCGCGGGCTGCGGGTGATGTCACGGGGGTGCTCCTTGGCGGGTGGATACGGGAACGATGATGCTATCTCATGTGGGCGAATTAGAACGGCCCGAGCAGTTGCTCGGGCCGTTCAGACGCCTCTTTCCCCCACGGCGAGGCATCGGCCTGGTCCCCTTGGGCGTTCCCTGACCTGGCAGTGACTTTCACTGTACGTGACTGTCGCGCCGCTCGCCTCGGTCACGGGTATGAATTGATCTCATCCTTGAGGATGAGATCCCTTAGCTGGAGCCTGGAATAACCAATCCGTTCTCATACGCAAAGACGACGGCCTGGACCCGATCCCGGAGGCCGAGTTTCGCCAAAACGTGCGAAACGTGGGTCTTTACGGTCGTATCCGATACGAACAAAGCTTCGGCTATTTCGCTGTTCGCCATGCCCTTACCCATCAACAGGAACACCTCTCGTTCCCGATCGGTGAGATGATCGATCGATGGCGAGGGGGGCGGCAGTGGTCTTGCTCGGGAGTTGAAGTGTTCAATGAGGCGGCGGGTCACCTGTGGCGATAAGACCGATTCTCCGCCGGCTACCACACGAACTGCGGCCACGAGGTCGTCTGCCGGGGTGTCTTTGAGAAGGAAACCGCTCGCTCCGGCCAAGAGAGCGTCGTAGACGTATTCATCCGGATCGAAGGTTGTGACCATGATCACCCTCGCGGCGAGGTTGAGCTCAACGAGCGCAGCAGTCGCGGCAATGCCATCCATTTCCGGCATCCGAATGTCCATGAGAACGACGTCCGGGTTGTGTAGCTGAGCCAGGCGGATCGCCTCACGTCCGGTGGGCGCCTCACCGACGACTTGCAAGTCTGGTTCGGCGTCGATGATGAGGCGCAGGCCCGTGCGGATCAGCTGCTGGTCGTCGGCGAGCAGGACGGAGATCATCGGACGTTCCCAACGGGCAGCCGGACCTGAACCCGAAATCCGCCATCTGGCTTCGGCCCGGCATCGAACGTTCCGTCGAACATCGCTACTCGCTCGGCGATACCGAACAGCCCGTGGCCGCTGGTATGCCCTTTACCGGTCGCCGGCGAGTTTCGTCCATTGTCGGTA
>Ga0224506_10002341_pt1 | contig 12936 bp, 15 predicted proteins | sample SF_Jan12_sed_USG_2_FD_169108 | JGI IMG/M metagenome (GOLD analysis project Ga0224506, IMG submission 169108) | Sediment microbial communities from San Francisco Bay, California, United States - SF_Jan12_sed_USGS_8_1 | ecosystem: Environmental > Aquatic > Marine > Sediment | place: USA... | reverse complement strand
GCCTTGCGACGCCATCGAGCGAATTTACTTGTGCCGTGAATTTGTTGACATGCGAAAGTCAATCAATGGTCTCTCGGTATTAGTCGAAGCCGTTTTACAACTTGATCCCTTCAGCAGTCACTTGTTTGTGTTCTGCAATAAGAAACGTGACAAAATCAAAATGCTGATCTGGGAACGCAACGGTTTTGTGCTGTGGTATAAGCGCCTGGAGAAACAACGCTTCAAGTGGCCAAAGAAACTGGATTCCGATGTTATCGAACTCGACGTGCAATCGATTAACTGGTTGCTTGATGGTTTCGATCTTTCAAAAATGCAACCCCATCAGTCATTGCATTTTACAACTGTGTTATAATCCAAAGCATGAAACTCCAAACCGATGACTTACCCAATGATATTGAAGCACTGAAAACGATTATTCGTACTCAGCAGTCGCGTGAGTCATATTTACAAAATCAAATAGATCAATTACTCGAACAAATCCGCTTAGCTCGACATCAGCGCTTTGGTAGTCAATGCGAAAAGTTATCACCGGCTCAGCTCGGTTTATTCAATGAAGCGGAAACGGATCAACCAGAAATAGATATGTTGGATAACACGTCGACCGGAACAACCATCCAATCACATCAACGGAAAAAGCCCGGACGCAAATCGCTGCCAGCTGAACTTCCTCGAATCGAGGTCATTCACGATCTTGATGAAAGTGAAAAGACGTGTCCTCATGATGGTCACACGCTAAAACCCATCGGTGAAACCTACTCTGAACAACTCGACATCATCCCGGCCAAGATCCAAGTGATCCGGCATATTCGAAAAAAATATGCTTGTCCTTGCTGTGATCAAACCATCAAAACCGCGACACTACCCGAACAACCGATTCCAAAAAGCCAAGCCAGTTCTGGACTGCTAGCCCATATTGCAGTTTCAAAATATGCTGACGCTTTGCCCCTTTATCGACAAGCGGATATGTGGAAACGAATCAGCGTTGATTTTAATCGTGGCACCTTCGCCAATTGGATGTGTAAAGTGGGAGAACTAATTCAACCCATCATCAATCTCCTAAATGACAAACTCAATCAAAATTCACTGATTCATTGCGATGAAACCACCGTACAAGTCCTCAATGAACCCGACAAAAAACCTCAAAGTCAGTCCTATATGTGGGTCCGAACTGGAGGTCAATCGGGAGAAAAAATTATTCTCTACGACTATCATCCCAGTCGATCCAGCGAAGTGCCCAAACAATTATTTGAAGATTTCAAAGGCATATTCGTCACCGATGGATATGCGGGTTATGATGCTGTTGCACAACAAAACAGTCTCATCCACGCAGGCTGTATGGTGCATGCTCGACGTAAATTCACTGAAGCCATCAAAGCTCAAACCCACAACAAAACCGGCAAAGCCCATCAAGGCTTAGCCTTCATCAAAAAGCTCTACGCCATCGAAACGGAAACTAAAGGCGCGACACCAGAGCAAAAATATAAAGCACGACGACAATACTCAAAACCCATAATCGAGCAATTCAAAACCTGGCTGGAAAAATCGAGTCAACAAGTACCACCAAAAACACTCACTGGCAAAGCCATACACTACACCTTAAAACAATGGCCAAAGCTCATCGTCTTTCTGGATCATGGCATCGTGCCACTGGATAACAACCGTGCGGAGAATGTAATAAGACCCTTCGTCATTGGCAGAAAAAATTGGATTTTTTCCACTAGCCAACGTGGTGCCAAGGCCAGTGCTAATATTTACAGCCTCATCCAAACTGCCAAAGCTAATGAGATTGAACCGTTTGAGTATTTGAAGAAGGTTTTCACCGAATTGCCAAATGCTGAATTAATTAATGATATTGAAAAGCTGTTGCCGATTGTTCAAAAAGACGTTGATTGATAGTAATTTTTTACGCGACTCGCTTGTGCAACCCAAATAAACAAAAACCGAATATTAGAATAGTGGCCAGTTCCAATGTAGTGCAACGCTGTTAATAGTTATCAACTAGTCATAAATTTAGGGGAAGCTTTATAGGAGGATAGAGCTTGCCGGAATATTAAATTGAGCGTAGCCTACCGTATACTATTTCGAGTAAAGCATTAATCTAAGATTTGGAATAGTTTGTCATGGAAGTAGCGTACAATTAAATAGGAGTTAACATTATGATAACTAAAAAATTCAATTTTAAAAATTATGATGACATGAATATTTTTCCAATTATGCAGCGGTATTATAAGCGGAACCAAAATTGTAGGATTCTTGTCTTATTCTTGTTTTTTCTATACTTGAACCCGGCAGCAGCCGGAATTAGTGTTGTTGTACAGACTGGAATGTCTTGCCCTGGAATATACGGCGGTGGAGTAACATCACATCTTTCCGGCGCTATTGGTGGATTTCCAACCGATGGCTCAGGCACATCTAGTCTAGATGAATATAGTGTGGGCCAAGGCGTCTGGCACTATGAGTGTGATTGGGGTGGATTTTATTGGAATTGTAGATGGAACAAATTATATTCAGAAGAAACTCTCTGGGAACCACCACCTAACTCCTACATAACAAACTATGAAAGTTTCTTTAATACAGGCTTTACACAATTTACTACAGCTGGAACATATGGGAAAGGATATTACTGGTCGAACAATCAGCAGCTAGAACAATGGACTACATGGGAGTGGGCCTCAGATCATTGCTGATTTCCAACCGCATGTGTTTAATTTGTATCAGGTGACTGTTCGACATAAAAGGAAATCAATAACATGGATAAATTTAATGAACAAACTGTCTATAAATTCTTGTTTTTAGCATTCATATTATCATTTAGCTTAGCGATTAGTGCGGAGGAAGCATTTTATAATGAACTCCCTACTAAATCTGAAGTTAAGCGGCCACCGTCCCCGGAGGAAAATTCCTCTCCGAGCGTTGTTATAAAAAAGGCATCTCAAATGCGTTCTCCTGGCGCTGCAGCAAGTATAAATTCTACTGTTGAGCAGATTCGACAACGAGGATTTAGAGAGGTAAATGATGAAGATTTACTATATCTTTCATTAGACTACATAGCTCCCCAATTTACACCTATCGAAGAAATAGTAGGCAACACAACAACACCTCTGTCTACATTTTTGAATATACCTGGTATATTTAGAAAAATGGAACTCATCGGGTCTATTGCTAAAGGTCCAACAAAAGAAAAAAATAGTTGGACGCAGATTAGCAGATACTATTATTTATCCAATGGAAGCATCCTGATGTTTTCCGAATTTGATTATGTTGCTGCGAAAATATCGACAGCTTTTCCAGAGGAGTTGGTGAATCAGAAAATTAACGATTCTCCAGCAATGCTGATAACATTGAAATCAACCAACGGAAAATATGTATCAAAACTCACTTGGTTTACAGTGGATAAATTGTATAGTCTTCATATTACAGATCGTGCTATAGGTGATGGTGTGACTAAGCAACTGGTAGCTCTCGCCCAAGGAATTCAGCAACCTTAGTTGTTGTATAAAGGTAAGCGCTGTTTAATCAGCGCTTACTACTTAATCACTATTTTTTTCAGGATCTAACGACGAAAACAAAGTTTAAAACCAGGTATCCAACAAAATCGCAGGAAACGACTGGAGGCCCAATGCCTGATCAAAAAGTGATTGTTGAGCTACACGAATCAATAGTTGCACAGGCCAAACAAAAATGCGAATTTTTAAATTTATTAACTTTTTTGTAAAAGCACATAACACGGCGTTCAATATGGGATCGCCAAACTGCGGCGGCCCATTAACTTGGCGTTATGTTGCAAAAAAATGAGTACCAAATTTGTAATAGCTGAAATTCTTCTGTTCTCCGAAATTCGTGGTGGAAGAGCATGTATGCCCGTAGATTCGGGCTATTCTCCATACGTTGTCGTTGAGGGAGATTCAGAGTTTATTGATGTGATTTTTATAGACGTACCTGAAGATGCAAAACCAGACTCAACATTTCGTCAAAAAATTGAAATTCGTTATCCAAATTTCGTTGATCTAAATCTATTTAAAAATGGAAATGGGTTTCAAATATTTGAAGGGCGAAAATTGATTGGGAATGGCGTGATTGTTCAGCAAGCTTGAGACATTGTAGGGAAATCCCAAACAAATGTTCAATTTTGAACATAGTATTTGAATCATTTATCATCGATTCAATGAGTTACCGAGCAATGTTTTTCCCAATTTTCGCTCTAGATTATGGCGAAATAGTGGGAAAGGAAAATGGCCACAACGGCTTGTGTTGCAAAGCATTAATGTTAAACCTATGGACAGAAATAGCGTTTTGTTTAGGATTTCCCAGTTTAGGATTACTAGACGTCGTTAACTAGGCGCTTACGCAGAAACCAATGTTATCGTGTGAGTCATTGATGTGTTTTGTGCGGGCAAGCGAGAAACCACATGTTATTAAATCTGCCACCTATTTGATGAATCAAAAATAAATCAAAAAAATTCTCAATAACTCAAAAAACAACTAAACAACAATGGAAAATACCAGGAACCGTACTATGACCTGATGTTCAAGTGTTGGTTACAGTCTTCAGTTGCCTATGCCAGAGAACACAATCTCGATCCACATGCCTTATATCGATGGCGATCTGTAAGCGCTTGCGAAAAGTCGGACGTGTACCCGAATGAAGTTTGACGAGAAAATCGCTATCGACCTATTCAATTCAAATTGAGGCGTCGTATGACATGATTGTTAGTATCTGCAATATAAAGAATATTCTTGTGAATTGCCATCCCATACGGTGTGTTAAAAGAAGCATGATCAGCAACGCCATCTTTATAATTATTTAATGGGCCACCCGCCAAAGTATGAACTGAGTAATCATTTAAGCTAATTGTTCGTAGTGTATGCAGATCGCTAACAAAAAGCATATGACCATCGGTGGCAAGCCCTTTGGGCGCTAATAATCTTGCTTGGTTTGCTGGGCCGTCTACAAAACCGTAGTCATTGTTACGACCTGCAATAGTACTAACTTCATTAGTAAGCAGATTTATTTTTCGGATAATTTTGTTTTTTTCGGCAACATAAAGCTGCTTATTTGTATAAACAATGCCTAATGGAAAGCGAAATCCAGCATCAATTCCAATCCCATCTTGCGAAATATTCTTGTCTACTGATCCGGCAATCGTTGTTACCATACCGGTTTCAATACTAATTTTACGAATCGTGCCACTCGGTTGTTCTGTTACATAAAGATGGGTATCATCATGCGTTATTCCCTGAAGACTCTGGAAGCATGCATCAACTCCGATACCATCTCTAGGCTCGAAAGTACAATTTGTTCCTGCTACGGTGGTAACAAATCCGGTAGCGATATCAATTTTACGAATAGTGCTGAGATCGGTAACGTAAAGGTGAGTGCCATTACTTGTAATCCATTCGGGCTGGGTAAATCGAGCGAGTTCACGGTTTCCATCATCAACTCCTTTGGTTTTAGGTTTACCAGCAAACGTCGAAACATTACCTGTTAACAGCGAAATTTTTCGAATTACCGAATTATTTTTGTCGGTTACGTATGCATATTCATCGACAATAGTTACATCCATCGGTTGATCAAATCGAGCCTCTAGGCCCGCTCCATCCTTATGAAGCGGACCAATTCCAGCGATTGTGTTAACCTTGCCAGAGGCTATGTCAAGTTGACGAATACTATGATTCAATGAATCAGTGAGGTATAAAGAGGTCCCATCCGTAATCATACCGTCAATTGATCGAAACGTTGCGTTTTCACCAATGCCATCTCGGAAGCCAAAACTCCCCGCACTTCCCGCAAGTGGTGTGACTGAAAAATCGTTAAGCGAGACTTGTCGAATGGTTCTGGCACGGTCCGCAACAAACAGATAGTTTTCATATATGGCAATTCGATTAGGGAGACTACCAGCTTTTCCCACAGTGTTTGGGAAAATAAGTTTCCAAGGATCATCAAGAGTTTCGACTTGTGCTGTGTTTAGTTCTATTTTTCGAATCGAATTACCGTAGTGGTCGACAACATAAAGAAAACCATTCTGAATGACTATGTCCGATGGGTCTATGAACCGGGCTTCATTGCCGATTCCATCGTCTAAACCCTTCTCACCGGCTACTCCTGCAAAAGTTGTTACTTCTTGCGTTAAAAGGTCAATTTTTCTTATTGTGGAATTTAGAGTATCAGCAACAAATAGATGACCATCGGAGAAAGCTATGCCTATCGGGAAATTAAAAAGCGCTGCAGTAAAACTTCCATCAATGGCTCCTGGTGAATTCTTTTTTCCAGCAATGGTTCGGAGCCATTTATTATTTAAATCAAATTCACGTATAGTCGTACCATTGATCATATAGATAATATCGTTGTGAATGGTCATTGCAGTAGGTGACTGGATTGAGGATTTAGTACCTTGCCCATCTTCGATTGTGCAGCGTCTTGCGCTACCCGCGATGGTGGTGACAGCTCTCGATTTTTTTTCCATTTTCCGTAAAGTACAATTCCATAACTCAGCAATATATAGGTTATCCATATCCTCAGCGATAGCAGCGGGACGTCGAAACCGAGCTTCATTACCAATTGCATCAATCAATCCTGGTCCCGTGGCAAGCCCTGCAAATGTATCTACGTGGAAGATTTGTTCTTTAGGTATGGATTCAATTTCATTAACACAGGCTGAAATTAAAAAGCAGGTTAATCCAATAATTAAAGCGAATGGATGCATGGTTGGGTTCTTGAGCCTTATTAGAAATATTTTTATATTCTTAAATTAAGGATCCATTATGCCACAATCGGTAACTTTTTTTCAATTTGGGTTCAGGAGAAAATCGGCGTCTGTCGGTAAATCGGTAAATCGCTAGCTAATTTTTAGATTTTCCGGCAACTTGCCCCGCTTTTTATAGGCTTCTCGTGCAATGGCGACATCATCTAGGAAGTAGGGTGGTTTTTCTAAAAGTAAAGCTTATGGGCCGTCGACCAATGCTTTAGGCGGATCAGGATGAAAATCGATGAGCGCTATATTCGTGCCGGTAAAAATTCCTTGAGCGGTGACATGACATATGTCCATAATGCCATCAGGCGAAGCCGCCCGCGTACCAACCGAATGCGATGGATCAATGCATACTGGCGCGGGTTAAACGTTTGATTGCGGGTGCATCATTAGGATCAAGACCAATCAAAGAAACCGATGATTTCACTATCTGCTAATAGTGGTGCGTAGAAAGATGCGACGTATCATGTATTTGACTTGGAAAAAGATAGTCATCAGATCGGAGCTTTGCTTCCGCAATTCATGCACCAAGGACTCTCTTGTTTGTTGGGTAATCTCAAACTGAACCGGACGCTTGGTTTTCTGTTGTAACACCATTGTCCGAGACATTACTTTGGTACCGTGCGCGACATCGCGAACTTTGAGTTTTACAAGGTCTCAGCCACGGAGTTTGCTATCGATAGCCAGGTTAAATAAAGCTAGCTCTTTTGTTGCATTGGCAAGTTGTAACCTGATCCGGATTGCCCAGATTTCCTTGAGTTTGAGCGGCGGCTTTTGCCCGATGAGCTTGTGCTTATTCCATGGTTCAGGCTGGTTTATAGCTGAGTTATTGACTGGTGCATTAGGCATTTTTGAGCTCCTCTGAGAGCTGGAGGAGTCTATAAGTATAGAAAACGTTTATGAGGAATTACACGAAGTAAAAGGGTCAACAATTCAATTTGAGTGTCTGCTTTTGGCCGAATTCGAACTAGTGTTTCTTAATGTAATGGCTCAAATATTTTCTGATTTAATTCGGCACATCTAAGGATATGTTTTACGAGTAGTTGCGTTTTAATCGGCAGGTTTTCGCGCTTGATGTACACGATATGAAATGGTGCGGTTTCCCCGTAGCAGTTGGGTAGAATGTGCTTAAGTTGTCCTGTTTTCAGGTAGGAATTTGTTACCATTGCCGGTGTTAGCACCACGCCTGCCGAATTGCTTGCAGCTTCCAGTAGGGCTGTCATGTCATTTAAAAGGAGCTTTGGTTTTATCGGTACATCGAGCTCTTTGCCATCGCATTGGATTTTCCAATAATTCATCGAGTTTGATCTGGAGAATGCAATAACAGGTGTGCTTGAAATATCAGAGATTGATGCGATTTTATGTTGACTCAGGAATTCTGGTGATGCGCACAATATTCGCTTCGTTGAGGCAAACGGCCTACTGATTAAGCTGGAGTCCTGTAGGCGTCCAACACGAATGGCAACATCATAACGCTGTGCAACCATATCCTCCTGCTCGTCACTTAAGTTTACGTCTAATACGATCTCCGGATATTGTGTACTAAAACTAGCAAGCCATTCTGAAAGAAATATACGGCCAGCCGTTATTGGCGCGGTAATACGTAATGTGCCGCGCGGTTGCAAAGATATTTCCTGGGTTATGTCCAGAACCTGTCGATACTCTTCTGCTAGCCGTTGGCAAGAGGGTAGAATCTTTTCGCCAGCCTCTGTCAGAGATACGCGTCTTGTTGTGCGATGCAGAAGCTGTGTTTTTAGGTTGGTTTCGAGAGCGTTGATATGCCTGCTTAGGGTGGAATTGGGCATTTTGAGCTTACGAGCAGCCGCTTGAAATGAACCTTCTTCAGCTACTAACGCGAAATAAATCAGAGAGTTACTATCCATTGTGCCATATATAGAATAAAGAATGTCATTATTGATGATTCTGAAATTATAGCATAAGTACGATAATAAGGGAGAAACCAGGACAAAGGAGTCACTCATGAAAATATTAAACCGTAACTCTCTACTTTTTGTTGTTATCAGTTTGTTTGCTTCTCCCATTACCATGGCGAGTAAGCCGCATACTGATGTTCGCGCGCTTATTCAAATCGATTCGCAAGCCAAAGAGCATGTATTGTTGGAAATGCGCCAGCTACTTGAAGCGACACAACTGATACTAGATTCAGCATTGAAAAATGATATGAAAGCGGTTTCTCAGTACGCATCAAATGTTGGTTTAAAGGCAATGAAGGCGACACCAACAAATGTTGCTAGCCAGTTACCCAAAGAATTTAAAATAATGGGCCGAAGTGTACATGAGGCGATGGATAGTATAGCGCGTGATGCCAACGATCTAGGTGATCGCGAACATACATTAACGCAATTGAACGAAACGCTACAGAGTTGTGTTGCTTGTCATAATGTTTTCAAGTTTCAGTAAACGGAGGTAACGGCTATGTTCAGTCTTCCAGAAGATGTACACGCATTCAGAACAACCGATACCTTTGATCAGGACAGTATCCCTGCCGGTTTACTCAAGGAGCATCAGCTAAAGGAAAACACCTGGGGGAAGATACACATCATTGAGGGAAAGTTGATTTTGGAATTTTTGGATAACGGTAATCTCCAGGTGTTAAGTAAAGATAAGCCTGGCATTATCCCGCCTCAAGTATTTCATCAGGTAAGAGCGGTTGAGGGTGTGAGGTTTTATGTTGAGTTTTGGAAGTAAGAACCTCAATAATTCTACTTTTGAATGTCCGTTTCTGGCCGTTATCACCAAATTTTATTGAACAGGCGGAGGGTTACATTTAGTCTGCACTATTCAAGCGCAAGTCGTATTGTGAGGAATCAAGCTAGCAATAAACGTGGCAATGAAAGAGCTGGCCCCAATCCTAGCCAATAGCCGATAGCGGATTAAATGAAAAGCGCGCCTTGTCCACGTGTTTAATTATTTTCAGGCCGCTGGTATTTATTTCTTCGGAAAGATTTTTATCGTAAAAGTGATTGGTGGTGCGTTTTTGCTTAAGATCATACACTAGTCTTACAAGTGGTTGCGCATCATTGCCGCAATTTTGTTGCAGCACCACACCAATAAAGCCATTATTCAGCGCGACTAAGGTACCGGCAGGGTAGATGCCGATGCATTGGGCGAATAGTTTTACCAAATTGCTATCAAACAAGGTTCCGCTTTTTGAAATGAGATAGGCAATGGCTTTGCTGGGTTCTAAACTTGTTTGATGGGAGCGTTCCGATACCATCGCGTCAAAAGTATCTGCCAATGCTGTAATTCTTCCTGGTAAGGAGATCTTGTCATTATTTAAACCATTGGGATAACCCGAGCCATTAGCACGTTCATGATGTTCCACAACAGCGTGAAAGGTATTTTCAGAAAATTCGCCATATTTCTCTAAAAGTTTTTGGCTTAAAAGCGTGTGATTTTTTACCACGCCATATTCTTTTTCAGATAACTTTCCAGGTTTGTATAGAATATCTGATGGGACTAACACTTTGCCAATATCACACATCAAGGCGCCCATTGTTATTTCTTTGGTTTCTTCTTCTGACATTCCCAGGTACAAGCAAAACTTGGCAGCGATGATTGCCGTGCTTGCAGCGTGTTTAAGCAGATAATCGTCGCCGCTTCTGTTCAGACATACGCTGAGCAGCGCTTCACTATTTTTTTCTAAGGAGCGAATCACTTGTTCAACTGATTTTTCAATAAAATTCAGATCTGATAAGCCACCTTTTTTGATTCGGGCGATGGCATTATTCGCCGCGATATACACATTGCGGTAAACCGAGCGAGCGTTCGACAAGCTTTGATCAATCGTTTTTAAGTTCTCTTGACATTCAATTGCTTTTAATTGATGCATTAGGCTCACTCTTAATTGTTATTAATAACTACAGACTCGGTTACCCAATAGCGACTTTGTATAAACATTTGTTATGTTAAGTAGGCAATGTTTTGGCAAAACTGTGGGCCATCTCGCAGCAAAATTCAGCTTCAATTCACGATGAAGAAATAATCCAAGAAAATGTGATCTGTATTTATTCTGACTCCAGGTTTTGACAGCCTGTAATCACCATTGCAGAAACGACTATTGGCGCTGTACATCATGCGAGATACATTCTTGGGTAAGTGTTTTGCGGCGGTTTCGAGAGCGTGGTATAGGCTGGTCCGAATTAAAGCAGTGAGCAATCAATTGCCCACTGTGTTTTCAAACAACAATTGAGACGATTGCTCGTCTACTAATTCCCTCGAATCTCAGTCATTGGATTTAAGCTGTCCACAGGCAATCGGTAGACTAGGAATATAAGTTCCGTTGACGCTCATGCCATGCATAACAATTGCTCGATTATGTAAGGCTTGCAACTGACTCGGATCAATTGAAATCGATGTGCGATAGTAGAGGTTACCTTCATCGTCAACGAGATCAAAAGGTGTAAGCGGTAAAACAATTGGGCCATAATTAGGTAAACCTTCGGTGACGGAAACTAGGTTGTCACCATCCACATCAGCGATCAAGGTTGGACAATCCGCATTGATGCTGGCATCATCGTGCCCGTGGATGTGCTGAGGATGAATGCGTCCGGGTTCTAGCCCAGAAGCTTCAATTTTAACATTGAGTTTATCATCTCTTAGCTTTAATTTTACTTCCGCTACAACGCCACTACTGTTTAGAGCGGTGAGTTCTGCTTTAAACCTTTGTGCCTTATTTTGATTGTCACTGGCGAAGGCAACACTACTAGTCAAAAGTGCTAGTATCGCAGTAGAAGCGAATAGGTTTTTTGCGTTCATGATTTTCTCCAAGGTTATGGGTTGATTGAGTTTTGTGAGGTGCCTCTCTTTGTGAACGCATGAGAACTAGAATTATTCCCGTCATCCGGTAAATTAAAATAATATTATTTTCAACGGGAATAAATCAAGTTACTAAACCGTTTAGTGCTTTGAAGGGAAAAATCAAATGTAATTTCATGATATACACAGGACTATGAATAACAAAGAAAGGGAAAATAGAATCAAGGAACAGATACTTCGTTTACATTAAATTTAGAATTTATAATATGCGGCGTTCAAATAAATTAACTTGCAGTAAACGCTTCGTATATGGTTTTTAGCTTTTATTATGATTCCAATGGAAAGGTTGAAAGAAGGGAGCGTACAGATAATGGGAGTGATGAAATAATTGCTACTGATTACTACTTCTATGAAGATGACAGACTCGCACTCATTACTCATGACACGAGTTTTTTTACATACGATATTGATTATCATTATTTCTATGACAAAGACGGACGATTGAATTACGTTGAATTCGACGAGCAACAGGATGGTATCTTCGAAGGAAAGCGCACTTACACCTATGAATCTGGCCTGTGTGTTGAATTTGAACCAATCTCACTTAATGATTACTGGTGTATTCAGTTAAATTAGAAAGATACGATTTTAAATGTGTTTATTGTTGTTCAATTGTAATCTCATTCGCACTTACTAATGAAGCAGGGCTTTAAACCTGATGGCTTTGAATCAACTGTTTTCATAATCCGCAACGGCTTCGTCGATCCATTGGGCTAAGGCGGTGATGGTCATACGATATTGTTTTACGATGTGGCGTGGGCCAAAAGGTAAATGCTCGCGTGCTTCGGCTTCATGCTCAATTATCCAGCCTTTGGCAGTTTGTAATTGAAACTGCAAATTTTTTAGCAGTTGTAAGGCCTCGTCTTTTTCCATTTGCTCGATATTCCACAGCACTGTATTGAAATCAAAATAATAAGGTCGAAACTCGGCGACAAAATAATTCATGAGTTCTTTAAAGCGTAGCTTGCCTTGGGCGTTCACTGCGTAGACCACCTTATCCGGTACACCAGTGGCACGCACGGTTTCGCCGTCGAGCATTCCGGCCTCCGCCAGGCGTTTACAGGATTTAAACACAGCAGGTTCGCTAATTTTTAGCACTCGATGAATTTCGCGCTCACGGATGAATCGCACCAATTCGTAGGCGTTTTGCGGATTCTGTAACAATATGCCCAGAACGATAAGGTCGATAGTTGACATAACTTATTGTTTCTCAATTAATAAATAGATTTTCCAGGGCCAGTATAGGAGCAATGGGCGGTTCACACAAGCATCAAATAATACTAAAGCCTTCTTAGCTATACACGATAACACTATACAGTATAGCAGCTATACGCTATAGTGATATTGA
>Ga0224506_10002340_pt1 | contig 12939 bp, 10 predicted proteins | sample SF_Jan12_sed_USG_2_FD_169108 | JGI IMG/M metagenome (GOLD analysis project Ga0224506, IMG submission 169108) | Sediment microbial communities from San Francisco Bay, California, United States - SF_Jan12_sed_USGS_8_1 | ecosystem: Environmental > Aquatic > Marine > Sediment | place: USA... | reverse complement strand
TGAATATCCATGAATGCAATCATCGTCGTAGTGTGCTCCAGAATGCTTTCAAGAAATCGATTCGTTTGCTTTAATTCGTTTACCCCAGCCATATCATCAATTGGACAGTCATCTTCAATTTTTCTTTTTGTACTCAGAGAATAATCTTCACTGACCGTATTAGGTGGAATTTTTTTCATAACTTTCTCTTAACGAATGGCTTCTAATCTATAACAAAACTTGTAGAGCATAATGACAATTTAATACATTTATTTGTTCTTTCAAATGGTGTATTTCTGAAAACATGACTGTTTTTTTTACGCTAAACAAGTACGACAAGAAATTTTTTTTTATCCATTCACCTTCCTGTAAACATTAAAAACAATCCGGTTTATGTTTCGTGTAATGAAATGAATGGAAATAGCAAGACTATTTGAAACTATTTGCCTTTACTTTGGTTAAGTAAATAAACGTGTTTACTATGACAGCTTTAGATTCAAAAAACATTATCCTTCATTCATTGGGGAAGATGGATAAATCACAGACCGTAAAGGTAGTGAGGTACATCAAAAGGATGCTCGATAAAGACCAGGCAAGTTCATATCAGGAGCGTCGTGCCAAAGCGATGAATGAAATCAGGGAAGCGCTTTCCCGGCTATAAGAGTAGTTACGTGCATTCTTACGCTTACATGCTTATTTTATATGCCATTTCTTTTTCCTAAAAAAAAGAATGGCCTTTTTTTTGATTAAGTTCACAAACTTCTCCTTCTCCTTCTCATTTCATCTATCTTTGAACATATTTTCAGCAACACCGATTTTCTTCCATGCGGATCGTTATCGTACACATGCATTTCAATACCCCGCTTTCCGGGGGCCCTTTACGGTCATATTACCTGGCACAGGGTTTTTTAAAAGAAGGAGCAGAATGTGAGGTAATTACAACGCATAATATTTCCCAATACGAAAAAAAGGAAATTGATGGTATAAAGGTACATTTTCTTCCTGTCTCATACAGTAATTATTTTGGCTTTTACAAACGTATCAGGGCCTTCCTTCAGTTTAATCAACAAGCCACTCGATTTATTAAGAAACTTCAAAAACCAGATCTTTTATATTGTATTTCCACCCCGCTTACTACCGGGATCATTGGGATGCGAATGAAAGCCACCATTAATTGTCCGTTTATTTTTGAAGTAGGCGACCTATGGCCGGAAGCCCCTGTTCAAATGGGGGTAATAAAAAACACGTTGATTAAAAAACAATTGTATCACCTGGAATCCGGTATTTACCGGGAGGCCAAAGGCATTGTGGCTCTTTCCCCTCCCATAAAAAAGTATATTGCCCGACAGGTTCCTGAAAAAAAAATATGTGTAGTAACCAACATGTCTGACCTGGAATTTTTTCATCCGGCTCAGCAGGATACTCAAAAAGATAAGGAAACGCAGACTAAATATGTTATCTCATCAATCGGAGCTGTAGGAAAAGCCAACCAGCTGGAATTTCTTGTAGAAGCAGCGCGCTTTTTCAACACAAAGGATAATCGCATACACTTCAATGTGATGGGTGATGGGTCTGAGCGAGCCCGATTGATGAAGTTAGCTGAAGGTCTGGAAAATATTTCCTTTCTTCCTTTTGGTAACAAAGAGCAGGTCAGGCAGACCTTATCTGAGTCGAATGCTATTTATATCTCTTACAAAAGTATACCCGTACTTGAAACAGGCAGCCCTAACAAATTATTCGATGGCCTGGCTGCCGGTAAATTAATCATCACCAATTTTGGCGGCTGGATTGCAGAAACCATCGAAGCCCACAGTTGTGGTTTTCGTACGGATCCTGAAAATCCGGAAGATTTTTGGCAAAAGCTACAACCCTTCATGTCACCCGGGCAACAGGCTCTGGTTGAAAAAAATGCACTTCAGCTTGCGGCAGAATATGCACTTGAAAGGCAACAAAAAAAACTCATGAAGTTTCTTTTTAAGGAAACCCTATAGCTTTTGGCGTATTGACACGACACTAGAATTCAGAGCGTGTCAAATCACTTGCTTTATCAAACAATTTTACCGCGTGTTGAAGTATTTCATTTGTTTCATTATAAATGGGATAAAATCCTTCGTTACCCCATAACCGGCGGGCAATTTGTGCTTTGATGTGTAACTCAAAGATCGCACTGTTTTTTCGCATATCTGATGGATCAGGAGTAACTCCGTTCGACTTACCCAGTTCCGCCAAATCCTCAAACATTTTATCAGTAACTTTAAAGTCCTTTTTGAAGTTTTCAATGCTCATTTTCCGAAGGACATCCTCATGATCTGTGGCATATTTGAAGGAGTACTCCTGAATGGTATTACTGTTGTACAAACGATTGAGGAAACGGGAATTCTGTGTGGTATCCAACGGCACAAAATAGTCGGGCATAATGCCACCACCTCCATATACTGTCCGTCCTTTTACCGTCTTATATTTAAGGGAGTCATCAAACTGGATACTATCCGGGGTAAAAAATTCGCCATGTTCATAGCGAGCCATCAGATCATACTCATAACCTTCATTTTCCACATAAGGCTTTTGAATTGACCTTCCGCTGGGCGTGTAGTAGCGGGAAATAGTCAGCCGAAGTTCGGAACCATCAGTCAGGTCTATGGGCATTTGCACCAGGCCTTTGCCGAACGTTCTCCTTCCCACGATCAGTGCACGGTCATTGTCCTGCAATGCCCCGGAGACAATCTCGGATGCTGACGCCGAACCTTCATTGACCAGAACGATGAGATCGCCTTTTTCAAAATCACCTTTTCGTTCTGCATTTGCTTCGGAATTGTATCTCGACACCTTGCCCTTGGTGAAAACGATCTTTCTTTCATCCGGCAAAAACTCATCCGCGATCTCAATGGCCCGGCTCATGTACCCACCGGGGTTGCCCTGAAGATCCAGGATAAGGCGTTTCATGCCCTCCTTTTTTAACTTTTTCATCGCTTCGGCAAATTCCATATAGGTAGTGGCAGAAAAACGACTAACTTTAATGTATCCGGTTTTGTCATCGATCATGTAATTGGCATCGACGGAAAACTGTGGTATTTTGTCTCTAATTATCGTGAATTCCAGCAAATCCTTTTGCCCCTTTCGATGAATTGACACATTGACCTTAGTGCCTTTTTCACCTTTCAAGTGTGTTTGTACATCCCGGTTGGTAAACCCTACACCTGCCACAATCTTACCATCCACCTTTATTATTTTATCTCCCGATAAAATACCCACTGCTTCAGAAGGACCACCCCCCAGTGGAGCCACCACCACGATGGTGTCTTTGAAAATATTGAATTCTATACCTATACCCTCGAAATTTCCCTGAAGGTCTTCATTGGCCAATATTTTATCTTCAGCTGGGATATAACCTGAGTGGGGATCCAGATTTTTCAACATATATACAATAGCGTCCTCTACCAGTTCTTCAGTATCCACCTCATCAACATAGCTACGGTCGATATGCGTGAGCACTTCTCTGAATTTTTGCAATCCTTCCTGTAGCCCGTTTTCCTCGGAAGAGGGGCTTGAAAAGGAAGTGCCTATCAAAATGCCTGCTGCCAGCCCGATGGACAATATCAATGGTAACCGAATTTGTCCCTTTGTGTTTTTGTATTCACTCACAATTTCCTGTTTATAAATTCCTGATCGTATTAATTTCTATTATAACGCATAAAATCGTTATTAGGTTGAATAAATACTGCCTTTACATACCGACACCATTTATACATTTTGCCCGCCTTTCGCTTTAATGGCTGATCAACACGGCAAATATACAAAATTATGGATTGGGAATAAGAGTGTATGGGTATAAGAGTATTGTGTATAATTGTATCAACCCTCCCGACAAAGAGTTCGCGGGTTAATGTATATAATGACATCTATAATTATAATTAATAAAATTACATATTTTTAAAACGTTAAATATTTAATAAAACTTCAAAACCATGGACAAAAGCAGAAGAGAAGCACTTAAACAAGGCGTTACCCTGGCAACAGGACTGGGGCTGGCCGGAAGTTATGGAAACCGGTTGTTTGCCATTGGCAAAAAAACTGCGCCCTCGGATAGGGTAAACCTGGCCCTGATCGGTTGTCGCAACCGGGGCTATCATGTGCTGGAAAACCACCTGAAGTTGGCTGATACTAAATGTGTGGCCCTTTGTGACGTGGATAGTGAAGTGCTGGAAAAACGTTCGGCAGAGATAAAGGAAAAATACGGGCAGAAGCCAAAAGTGTATACCGACTATCGAAAAATGCTGGAAAACAAAGACATCGATGCGGTCATTATAGGCACCCCGGATCATTGGCACTGCTTGCAACTTGTCCATGCCTGTGAAGCTGGGAAAGACGTGTATGTGGAAAAACCCATGGCCAATTCCATTGAAGAATGTAACGTAATGGTTAATGCCACACGTAAATACAAACGGGTAGTACAGGTAGGCCAGCAGCAACGAAGTAGCCGTCACTGGCAGGAAATTATGAAGACCATCCAATCGACAAAACTTGGAAAGCTGAGAAAGGTGGAAATGTGGGCGAATTTCAACTACGGTGTAGGTGGTGAAAAAGTGTCGGACAGCCCCGTACCAAAAAGTGTGGACTATAACCTTTGGCTGGGACCGGCGCCGAAAAGAAAGACCTTCAATACCGGTCGTTTTCATGGCAACTGGCGCATGTGGTGGGACTATGGCGGGGGGCTTATGACCGACTGGGGCGTGCATCTGATCGATATGGGCTTATGGGCCGGGCCGGTGTCCGGTGCTCCACAGGTAACGCTGGCCTATGGTGACAACCTGTCTTTTCCCGACCATGCCCGGGAGACCTACGACACCATGTCGGTGACCTGGCCTTTAACAGATTACATCATGACCTGGGAGCATACTGCCGGCACACAAAACGGCCCCTTTGATAAGCCTTACGGCATCCGTTTTATCTGCGACAAGGCTACCATACTCGCCGACCGCAGTGGATACAAGACAATACCGGAGTGGGATCAGCAACGTGAAACACACCAGGCCGAAGCGGAAGAAGTAAAGCGTTACTCTACGGAATATGATATGCATGCCGGCAATTTTATCGATTGCATCAAAAGCCGGGAAGATCCCATTTGCACCGTGGAAGATGGTAGGCGGGTTGCGCTTTATGCACACATGGCCAATATTGCTGTCAGAACAGGTGAGTTGAAGCTGCAATGGGATGATGCCAACAATCGGTTTGCAGGATCTGATAAAGCCAATCAGTATATAGCACCAAAATACCGTGAGCCATGGGTGTTGCCGCAGGTTTGACCCTGTTTGATCAGGGTTCAAGCGATTTATCTTGACAGCTTAGAATCAATCACCGGGATTTTTCACCCTCAAATGCCCCAATCCGTCGGGCAACGTCTCCAGAAAGGCCATGAGGTCGGCAAGCTCTTCAGGGGAGAGTAGCTGGTCGAGCCGGGGCGGCATCATGGAAGTAGTGGTCTGTTCTATCTGCGTGATTTCATCGCGGGCGATACGCACCTGATCAGTAGGACTTGTCATCATAATGATGGCTTCAGGCAATTGCTGGACTATTATGCCGGTATAATTACTCCTGTTTGTCACCACACGCGAAGTCTCATATTCCCTGGCAAAGCTTACGTTTGGATATAAAATAGCTTCAAGAATATCATGCCGCGAGCGTATTTCACCGATATTGGAAAGGTCGGGGCCAAACTTACTGCCCTCACCACCCACAGCGTGGCAGGTACTGCATATTGCCTTTCCAAAAAAGAGTTGCCTGCCTTTGGCCACATCGCCTCCATTCAATTGGGGTTCCAGCGTTTGTAAAACCAAAAGCCGATCGTTGTTGCGCTCCTCCATCATACTCAATATAGGGGTGGCCTGTTGACGGACACTTTCGGGGTATGATGACAGGAGCTTTTGCATGTCGCTGAGGTCTAAATTGGCCAGGTCCGGGGCATTTTGCAAAGCCGAAATCAGGGCATCTCCCACGGCCAATGAGCTGTCGCCCCGAAACACCTTTATCAAAGCGGGTAGCATGATTGCAGACGCCTTTTCCATTTGATTGTTGACCAACCCCAATAACTGTATTTCAGTGAGTGCAGCCTGATCCAGCAATTGTATGGCTGCCTGTTTGGCAGGCGAGGGAAAATCGCCGCCTACATAGTTTTCCAATAGCGCAAACTCTCCCTTCGTAAGCGATGGCCGGTAGTTGATACGTGTGCCAAGGGCCTTTAACCGGAAATCGTCAGTAAGCGCAGTATCACGGACAATCTGTTCCAGTTGCTGGTCTAAAGAAGTTATTCCCCGCAGCATGGTCACTTCCAGGGCCTTTGACCTGACCTGGAAATCATGATCAAGCAGCATGCTGCCCAAATGGCCCACCCATGAGGCAGGAAGCTGCTTTATCGTCGATTTTGAAATAACATCCAGGGCCAAAATCCATTGGGCAACAGGTGCTGCATCGCTTTCAAATAGGCCCTCTATAAATGTCTGCATTTCAGGTCTCTCTGAAAAAGTGATCATGAGATCTCGCACTGTCGTGAGCTGTATTTCTGATAATGGGCTTTTTTGCAGAATATCCTCCACTACTGCTATGGCCAGGCTTGCCCATTCGGGATGGTGCTTCAGCGCCCACAAGCCGGTGCTAAAAAGCAGGGTATCGGTGGAAACGAGGAAAGGGGCCAGGTGATCCTGCTGTAGGCTGTTTTCCTTCATCTGGTCGAGGGCAATGAGCGCCGATTTTCTTACCTGACGGGAGGGGTGTTGCAAAGCGTTGATTAGTGGGGCTTTATGCCCTAAGGTAATCAGGGAATAAATGATGGCATGCTCCACCATTCGGTCATCTGCATTTTCGCTGGCTGCTATCAGGGCTCCTACTGCTTTTGGATCGCTGATCTGTCCCAGCGCGGTGGCCGCCTGCCGCTTTACCTGCGGGTGGTCATTATTTATAATTTTAATAAGCCCTTCCACAGCGCTGCCGTCTTTGACCAGTCCCAGCATGCGGCTGGCCGCCGTACGCACCATCGCACTTTCATCTGATAAGGCAGCGCGCACAGTCTCCATGGCGCTTTGATCATTGATCCTACCCAGAGCAAAAACAAGACGAGTTCGCAATTGCCCGGATTGTGTATTGTCATAAGCTTCGGTGAGTGGTCTTACGGCCTGACTACCCAACCTGACCAGTTGCTCAATGGCCCGGTCGCTGACGGCCATTCGCTGGTCCTCCAGGTATTTAACCAGTTCTTCAGCTGACATATTTTCAATGTCGAGTTCTTTTCCCCAGGGATCTTTAGCGATTTTAGCACCTGACTTTCTTATGCGGTAAATACCCCCTTTATCATCGGGTTGGGCCATTCGTGATAGTGGGCAACCTGCAATAAACCAACCACCTGTGTCAACGATCAGCAAGCTGCCATCAGCATCCTGAAAGACATCGGTGGGGTGGGTCATCATACCGGTCGATTCCATAAAAGGAGAATCTTCCGTCCGGTAGGTGGCCCCATCGGGAAAGACCATGTGGCGCATCACCCGGCCAGTATTAAATTCGGCGCTGAAAAGGTTGCCTGCATAATCATCACCAAATGACTGCCCGCGAAACCGGACTAAACCGGACGGCGACACACGGGCAAATTTACTCATCACGGGCATCAGGTCACCGGTGAGTATCAGGCTGTCGGCCTGGATAACAGGATGTGGTTTGGGGTAGGCACCCCCTTCCACCCAATGCATCAGGGCATCACGTTGTCCTGCCTGGGGATCCATGTAATAGGTCATTGTACCTATCGTTTCACCTGAGGGCATAAAAGCAAGTTCAACAGCATTGTCAAAGCCGCCGCCAGCAATGGCCTCAAGACCGGTACCATCGGGGCGACACCGCCATATCCGCGCCCCTTTTCCTTTTAGTGTTTCGCCTTCTTTCGTGGTGATTTCAAAGCCCCGCCGCGCATCGGCCAGGTACATCCACCCATCCGGCCCGGGAAAGGGCCCGCTTAGTAATGCCGCGTTGTGGTAAAAGACCCAGCCTTCCAGAAGCACTTCCCTTTTGTCTGCGACACCGTCATTATCGGTATCGGTGAATTTAATCAATTGGGGCGGCACCGCCACATATAGGCTGCCATCATAAAATGTTCCACCCATTGGAAAGGTGATCTTATCAGCATAGGTGCTGGCCTTATCATAGGTGCCATCGCCATCCTCGTCTTCCAGCACCTGGATACGGAAGGAAGGATCCTTCGTCATTTCCTCCGTGGAGGTGGTGGTGCCGTCCGATTCGAAGACAAAAAGCCGGCCTTTGGGGCCAAAGGTGGCGAAATAGGGGTAGGCAGTAAGTCCGGGAGTAGTGGCTTGCTCAATGGTAAAACCTTCGGGCACGGTAAGGCCGGTAATTTCAGGTTTAGGTGCATTGCAGGAGCTTGAATAAAGCAATGTGAGAAGCAATAACAGGACACCTATATGGCCAGGATATTTATTCAATAGCTTGTTCATAGGTTTGGGTTTATTCTGAATTCTGAAGCAGCTAAAAGCGAATGTATTGATAATATTTGAATATTCATTAAAACTTTCCAATCACCCTTGATTTGTAATTTGATGCAATTTGTTTAATTGCATGAAAATAATTTCGGTTTAACTGTTCTTGTAATTTATGAAGGCTATTGTTTTTTTTATCGGTCTTGTGCTTTTGGCCTTATCATCATATTCGCAATATCACATCGCTTATCACACCAAATACTACGATCATGAGACTGGAGAGGAAAGGGCCGCTGTTGAAGGGAAAGAACGTGTCAGGCAAGACTTCTATATAATGGACGGTTATTATAAAAACATACTCGATGGTGAGGACTTATTGATGGTACTATTTGATAATGAAAAGGACATCAATACGATCATTAAACCCGGTGGGGAGACTGAAACTAAAAAGGCCCGTTCTTTTACAAAACGGGCCTTTTCCCAGGAACAACACATCCTGTCTAATATCTATTATCTCAATACTAAAACTAAATATGTATCACCTCACCATACGCGGCTGCGGCAGCTTCCATCACCGCCTCCGACATAGTGGGATGAGGGTGTACGGTCTTGATGATCTCATGACCGGTGGTCTCCAGCTTACGGGCAGCTACTACCTCAGCTATCATTTCCGTGACATTGGCACCGATCATATGTGCTCCCAGCCATTCGCCATATTTCGCATCAAAGATCACCTTAACAAATCCTTCTTTCGCGCCTGCAGCGCTGGCTTTGCCTGATGCAGAGAAGGGGAATTTGCCCACCTTTATTTCATAACCCGCTTCGATGGCTGCCTTTTCAGTATAGCCTACAGAGGCGACTTCGGGAGTACAATAGGTACAACCCGGGATATTATTATAATCCAATGGCTCCGGGTCTTGTCCGTTAATCTTTTCTACACAAATAATCCCTTCGGCCGAGGCCACATGCGCCAGGGCCTGACCCTTCACAATATCACCAATGGCATAAATACCCGGCATATTCGTCTGATAGTAATCGTCAACAATAACTTTTCCTTTGTCGGTAGCTATACCCACATCCTCCAGGCCTATACCTTCAAGGTTGGTGCTGATGCCCACGGCAGAGAGTACAACATCACAATCAATAATTTCTTCTCCTTTTTTCGTCTTCACTGTCACTTTGCATCCCTTGCCTTTGGTATCCACATGTGTCACTTCAGATGACGTCATGATATTCACTTTTTTCTTTTTGAAGGAACGGCCCAGTTGTGCTGACACTTCTTCATCTTCGAGTGGCACGATACTGGGCAGGAATTCCACAATGGTAATTTCTGCTCCCAGCGTATGGAAGAAATACGCAAATTCAACACCTATGGCTCCCGAGCCAACAATCACCATTTTTTTAGGTACATTATCCATCACCAGCGCCTCCCGGTACCCGATGATTTTTTTGCCATCTATAGGCATAGCAGGCAATTCACGGCTCCGTCCTCCTGTGGCCAGGATAATGTGCGGGGCAGCATAATCGGTTTTGTTGCCGGCCTCATCGGTCACCTCCACCTTTTTACCGGTTTTAAGTTTCCCGAAACCCTGGATATGGTCTATCTTATTTTTCTTAAACAGGAATTGAATACCCTTACTCATGCCTGAGGCTACGTCACGGCTTCTTTTTACAACACTTTTGATGTCGGCAGAGGCTCCTTTCACCTCAATGCCATAATCCTGTGCATGTTGGATATATTCAAATACATTGGCACTTTTCAGCAGGGCTTTAGTGGGAATACAGCCCCAGTTAAGGCATATACCACCCAGCTCGGCCTTCTCAATCACCCCCACTTTCATCCCTAGTTGAGAAGCCCTGATCGCCGCTACATATCCACCCGGGCCACTTCCTATTACTAAAAGATCATATTTTGTCATTACTCTTCGAATTAAATAAAAATAGCTAAACTTAAAATGTGCCCAAATTTAACGTAAAGAAACCATAAGACAAAAGACAGGGAATGATGTATTCGCCCCGCGTAATATAAGTGTGTTCTTTGCACGGTAAAACCGACATATTTTATATTTTTGGGCCTGAAAATAATGAAACTAAAAAATTTAAATACAAGGGGACATGAAATTACTTGAAGGTAAAACCGCCCTGATCACCGGGGCTTCAAAAGGTATAGGCAGGAGTATTGCCATTCGATTCGCAGAACAGGGTGCCAATGTGGCCTTTACTTATTTGTCCAGCGTGGAAAAGGGCGAGGCCCTGGAAAAAGAACTGGAAGCAAAGGGAATTAAAGCAAAAGGGTTCCGGTCTGACGCCAGTGACTTTCAGCAGGCCCAACAATTGATCGATGATGTGGTGGCAGAATTTGGCACACTGGATGTGCTAATCAACAATGCAGGCATCACCAAAGACAACCTCCTGATGCGTATGACGGAAGAGATGTGGGACAGCATCGTGGCCGTCAACCTGAAATCATGTTTTAACACCGTAAAAGCCGCCACCCGGACGATGATGAAGCAGCGTAACGGCTCCATCATCAATATGTCTTCCATCGTTGGGATAAAAGGCAATGCCGGACAAGCTAATTATTCCGCCTCCAAAGCGGGCATCATAGGATTCACCAAGTCGGTAGCGCTGGAGCTGGGATCAAGGGGGATTCGCTGTAATGCTGTCGCTCCCGGATTTATTGAAACTGAAATGACCGAAGTACTTGATGAAAAGACCGTGCAAAGCTGGCGCGATGCCATTCCATTGAAGCGTGGAGGCACACCAGAAGATGTTGCCGATGCCTGTGTGTTCCTGGCTTCCGGCATGTCCGGGTACATTACCGGGCAGGTACTCCAGGTGGATGGCGGTATACTGACGTAGTGATTTGTTGTTTTGCATTGCATGCCGAAACTTTCTTTAATCATCGAAATGAACTGAAAGCATGTTGCTTAACCGGATGATTGATGGTTGATTGGAATCGGCTAAAGCTGGTGCCAAAGCCGAAAGGGGTACTCAATTGTGGGCGGTACCCTCACCATCACTCAGGCCACAGCCATGGTGACCACAACCCCTCAATCCCATCGTGGCAGGATGGGATTATCGTTAATTTCGTCATAACCAATTTCCAGTTGGTTCAGTCCATAATCATTGATATATCAAACCAAAATCTGGTCTTCGGTTTATATGAATAATTCCAGGGAAAAATAACTCGAAATATCCCGATTCGTTTTTCCCCACATTAATAAACCATAGGCCTTTTACTACATTCAAAAGTTGCTCCTGCTCAGTAAAACCTTTCATGTTTTTGAAAAAAGATGATTATCTGTTTTATTGCAAAAATTAATTTAAATAATATGCAAAACAACCAGTCTGTCAAAACACAATACGGAAAAATTCTTTGCGCTATCTGGGGCGATGGACCAAAAAAGATCATTCTTAACCATGGGGGACCAGGCCTTACGCATGAGTACTTTGCCAATTTCACAGACCATCTGCCTTCCGACTTTCAGGTCATTGCCTTCGACCAGATTGGGTCATTTCACAGTGACAAACCTGAAGATCCCAGCACCATCACTATCGGTGATTTCACTGTTGTGCTGGAAGATGTGATCAATGCCCTTGACATCGACAACTGTTATCTGCTCGGACATAGCCTGGGGGCATCAGTAGCTATGGAGTATTCGGCGAAATTCCCGGAAAAAGTAAATGCATTAGTGCTTTCCAACATGATGACAGACATCGATGAGTATGAAAAATATACGCAGCATTTATTTGAAAATATGCCGGAAGAGGCCAAACAGGAATTTACAGCAATGGTCAATGCCGGTGATTTTGCCAATCCCCGCTTTGCAGAATGGTTGCAGCAATATTGGTACGGCCCGCACATGTGCCGCACCAATCCATGGCCACAAGCTCTGCTTGATTCTATGCAACATATAGCACTGGATGGGATGATTCCCTTTACAGGCCCCAATCCTTTTCAAGTACAGGGCAAGCTAAAAGAATGGTCTTTTTCTGACCGTTTATCACAGTTACGTATGCCCTGCCTGGTAATAGGTTCAGAATATGACTCCATGGATCCTCGTCACTTGCGAAAAATGGCTGAAGCTCTGCCTAACAGTGAGTATCACCACTGCCCGAAAGGCAGCCATTTTGCCATGTGGGACGATGAGGAAACTTATTTTGAAGGACTAAACCGGTTTTTGGCTAAAGTGTGAATGTTCGTAGGCCGTCGGTAGCCAGCCTGTCTGAAGCACACAACTTTTTCTCGCCTTGTGACAAGGAAAATCTCCAAAATCCAACCCCGTACTCCTATCGTGGCACGCCCCGATGGTTCGGGGGTGCGCAGGCCATGAGCGCTAGAAGTTCGTGCTACGAGTAAAACCAAGGTCGGCAGTCTGCAGTAAACAACTACGCAAACATTGGGGCCCTACCCTCCAAAATCAAGGCACTTGTAACGTCTAGCTACTCACCACAAACCCTGATTTGCTACACAAAAAGGGAAAAC
>Ga0224506_10002339_pt1 | contig 12941 bp, 8 predicted proteins | sample SF_Jan12_sed_USG_2_FD_169108 | JGI IMG/M metagenome (GOLD analysis project Ga0224506, IMG submission 169108) | Sediment microbial communities from San Francisco Bay, California, United States - SF_Jan12_sed_USGS_8_1 | ecosystem: Environmental > Aquatic > Marine > Sediment | place: USA... | reverse complement strand
GGAGGCAGGACATTCGCGAAGGCGAATCTTGCACATCAAGGATACAACAGGAAAGACCATCGAAGAAAAATTCACCGCATCACTGAAAAACTATCCTAATGTCAAGCTCCTATCCGATCACACAGCAGTGGATTTGCTCACTGTGCCGCATCACTCAAAAAATCCAACCTCCTTCTATAGAGAACCGCGCTGCATCGGAGTTTATGTGTTGGATAACAAGGCCAAGAAGGTGAAGAACATATTTGCAACCTACACCATTCTTGCCACCGGAGGTTGTGGGGCTGTCTTTTTGTACACCTCTAATCCTGAGGGAGCTATCGGAGACGGCTATGCAATGGCTTATCGGGCCGGCGCCAGAATCGTCAACATGGAATACATCCAGTTTCATCCAACCTCGCTTTTTCACAGAGATGCGGCTAGCTTCTTGATTTCTGAGACTGTCAGGGGAGAGGGTGCTCGGCTAAAAACCAAGGATGGCAAGACCTTTATGGAAAATTATAACGAGAAAAGAGAGTTAGCTCCCCGTGATGAAGTGACCCGCGCCATCTATGAGGAGATGACCAACACCAATTCGAATTATGTCTATCTCGATCTTGCCTCATATGCCAAGATCGATGTAAAAAAACGGTTTCCCAATATCTACAAAACATGCCGCCAATTCGGGATTGATATCATGAAACAGCCTATTCCTGTGGTTCCAGCGGCGCATTACTGTTGTGGGGGAGTGCTGGTGGATGGCTGGGGAAGGAGCTCACTAAAAGGTCTTTATGCTGTTGGCGAAGTGGCTTGCACCGGGGTGCATGGCGCCAATCGACTCGCTTCGACGTCTCTCTTGGAAGGGTTGGTGTGGGGAACCCGTGCAGCCAAACATATCGCCTCCCATTTCGACCCGATCGTAGGCTATGAAGTGTCTGATATCCACGAGTGGTATTATCCAAAAAAAGAGGAGGAAATCGACCCTGCTCTCATCAACCAAGATTGGATCTCCATTCGATCAACCATGTGGAACTATGCTGGAATCATCCGCACGAAAAAGCGCCTGGATCGTGCTCGGGCTGATTTGGATTACCTTCGTCACAGGATAGAAAAGTTTTATAGAGAAGCCAAGATGGATGAAAAAGTCGTTGGCCTCAAACATGGCATTCAGGTAGCCTTGTTGATCACTTATGCTGCCATCGGAAATCCCGTCTCCCGCGGCTCCCACTTTATCAAATCTTAAAAAAGGGGTCAGGCTATCATAAGTTTCACAGTTTGAAAGAATAATTATCAAAATGAGAGTTATGAAACTTATGATAGCCTGACCCCATATTTGACTTTCAACAGGCATCCTCTATAATAACAAAAAGAATGTGAGACTTGGAGAGAGTTATGGCTGATATCGATAAAGTCAAAGAAACGTTGAATCTTCCACAGACATCTTTTTCCATGAAGGCGAAGCTTGCTCAAAGAGAGCCAGAGATTATCCAGCATTGGGAGCAGATAAACCTCTACCACAAGATTCAGGAAAAAAGGCAAGATGGCCTCTCATTTGTACTTCATGATGGCCCTCCTTATGCCAATGGGAGGATTCATCTGGGGACAGCCTTGAACAAGATTTTGAAGGACTTCATCATTAAAACAAAAACTATGCAAGGATACCGTGCCCCTTATCTCCCTGGCTGGGATTGCCACGGACTTCCTATAGAGATCAAAGTGGATCAACTTTTGGGAAAGAGAAAGGCTGAAATGTCCGCTCTAGATGTCAGGGAAGAATGCAAGAAGTATGCTTTAAAATTTGTTGACATACAAAGAGAACAATTCAAGAGGCTCGGAGTCTTCGGGGAATGGGAGGCCCCCTATCTCACCATGCATCCTGAGTACGAAGGAGAAGTGATCCGTCATCTAGCGGCCTTTTTTGCTTCGGGGAATATTTATAAGGGGAAGAAACCTGTTCATTGGTGTGCACACTGCCGAACAGCCTTAGCTGAGGCCGAAATCGAGTACAAAGATCGAGAATCCCCATCCATTTATGTGAAGTTCCCGATGATTTCTGACCTTTCAGAGAAATTTCCAATCCTGAAGGACAAAAAAGTGTCCGTGCTCATCTGGACCACGACTCCATGGACCCTGCCTGCCAACCTTGCTATAGCTTTTCATCCTGAGTTTGAATATGCGGCCTTCGAGACAGATGGGGAGGTGTATATTGCTGCCAAGCGATTGATTCCTGTCCTTGCTGAAGAATTGGATTTTAACCAGACAAAAGTGTTGGTCACATTTTCGGGAAAGGCAGTGGAAGGATTCAAAGCCAAACATCCGTTTATCGACAGGGAATCGATTTTTGTCCTTGCCGATTACGTCACTCTCGATCAAGGGACAGGATGTGTCCACACAGCTCCTGGGCATGGACATGAGGACTATCTCACCGGATTAAAATACAATCTAGATATTTACACCCCTGTGGATAACGAGGGAAATTTTGCTCCACAAGTGGAAAAGTACGGAGGCATGAATGTCTTCGTTGCGAACGGACACATTAATGAAGATATGGCTAAAGACGGATCCCTCCTAAAGGAAGCGAAGATCGTTCATTCCTATCCCCACTGTTGGCGCTGTAAAAATCCCGTGATCTTTAGAGCAACGGCCCAATGGTTTATATCCATGGATGCGAGTGATCTCAGATTAAAAGCATTGGAGGAAATCAAGAGAATCAATTGGATACCCCCCTGGGGAGAAGAGAGAATTGCCAACATGGTGGAGGCTAGACCTGACTGGTGTATTTCCCGGCAACGGACTTGGGGTGTGCCTATTCCAGCTTTCTATTGCCACGATTGTGGATATATTCTCGCTGACAATCGAATCACTCTCAGGATTGCGGATATTTTTTCTGCAGAAGGAGCAAACGCTTGGTTCATCAAGGAGGCTAAGGAACTTTTGCCTCCTGGAACAAGTTGCCCTGAATGTGGCTCCACACGGTTCAACAAGGAAAACAACATCTTGGATGTATGGTTTGAATCAGGAGCAAGTCACAATGTTTTAGGAAAACGAGACGATCTCCCATGGCCATCAGACATCTATATCGAAGGACATGACCAGTATAGAGGATGGTTCAACAGTTCACTTATTATTGGGGTAGGCGCCAAGGGGCTTTCTCCGTATAAGACGTGTATAACTCACGGTTTTGTTCTTGATGAGCAGGGGAGAGGGATGTCAAAATCACTGGGAAATTTTGTGGATCCAGAGGAGGTTATCAATCAGAACGGGGCAGAGATCTTGAGGCTGTGGGTGGCCATGCTCAATTACAAAGAGGATGCCCGATTTGGCAGCGAGACCGTAAGCCGAATTGTGGAAGCCTACCGAAAAATAAGAAACACATGGAGATTCATCCTGGGAAATATCCACGATTTTAATCCCGACGAAGAGAGTGTCCCCAAACAAGATATGTTGACTCTGGATAGATGGATCCTCGAAAAATCTGTTCGTATGGGACAGAGGATTTTGAATGCCTATAAGAAATTTGAATATCACCTCATTTTCCACACAATCTACAATTTTGTGACTGTCGATTTGAGTTCTTTCTATCTTGATGTGCTGAAGGATAGACTTTACTGTTCAGGTAAAAAATCAGTGTTGCGAAGGTCTGCCCAAACAGCTTTATTTGAGTTGCTTAGAACGAACCTGATCTTGATGGCCCCGATTCTGCCGTTTACCGCTGAAGAAGCCTGGAATGTCCTGCCTGGTTTCAAGGACAAGGAAGAGTCGGTGCATCTTGAAGTGTTCCCTTCTTTGGATGAGAAATGGCTCGAATCCAAGGTCTACAAAGAGTGGGAAGATCTTGTGTCTGTCCGCGAGAAAGTCTTAAAAGAGCTTGAAGTGGCCCGTGAAAACAAGATGATCGGAAATTCCCTTGAAGCGAGCGTGACTTTAAAAGTCTCTACAGATCGAGAAGCCTTTTTGAGAACCTATAAAGACCAGCTCCGTTCGCTGTTCATCGTTTCCGAGGTTGTCTTCCAGACCCATTCCGGGACCGAACTTGAGGTTGAAATCTCGAAAGCTCCGGGGGAGAAGTGTATCAGATGCTGGAACTTTTCGACTTATGTCGGTCAAAGTTCTGTCTATCCTCATTTTTGTAAACGCTGCGAAGAAGTCGTGGGCCAAATCAAGTCATGAAAGAGAGAGTCTTCTATTTCCTATTGATCGCGGCCTTTTTTATTTCTGATCAGATCACGAAAGCCCTTATTGCCCGAAACATCGCTCTCAACTCGAGTATTGAGGTCGTCCCGAATTTTTTCCATTTGGTCCATATCCGAAACAAAGGCGCTATCTTTGGCTTTTTTTCTCAGTCTGGAAACATATGGGTATTCGTCCTGCTGACACTGGCGTCACTGGCAGCACTGGGTTTAGTCATCTATTATTTTTTCAAAACACCTCCAAATGAAAAAATTTTAAAAATATCCTTATCTTTGATACTAGCAGGAGCCGTGGGCAATCTGATCGATAGAGTTTTTAGGGGATCTGTGATCGATTTTTTGGATTTCAGTGTGAAAGGCTGGCATTGGCCTTCGTTTAATTTGGCTGATTCTTGTATCTCTATCGGAGCTTTGCTTCTGGTCTTTGTATTCCTTTTCAAGAGGAGTTCGAAATGTTCCCCATCCTGATAAAGATCGGACCAATAAGCATCCATACCTATGGCTTCATGATGGCGGTGGGTGTTGCCTTTAGTCTGTTGTTTGTATATGTCCAGGCCAAGAAACAAAGTCTTGAGGCCACAAAGATTTTAGATATGGCCTTCTACACCATAATCGTTTCTCTGATTGGGGCTAAACTCGTTCTCTTTGTTGGGAATTTTTCTTATTATATGGAGTATCCCTCTGAGCTTGTTAGCTTCGCTCGAACAGGAGGCGTTTTTCAAGGAGGGCTGGCATTTGGGATCATCTTTGCTCTTTGGTATTTGCGGAAGCACCGGATTCCCACGTGGAAGATCGGAGACCTCGCCGGTCCGGCTTTGGCCCTGGGGCATGGATTCGGCCGGATCGGGTGTTTCAGTGCGGGATGCTGTTTCGGGCGGGAATGCAGCGTTCCTTGGGGAGTCATTTTCCACAGCGAGTACGCTCACAATCTCACAGGGATCCCCCTCAGGACTCTCCTTCATCCCACACAGCTCTATGAGGCTGTTTTCAATTTTGCAAATTTCTTGATTCTCTTTTTCATTTTAAAGAGAAAAACATTCGACGGACAGGTTTTCTCTCTCTATATCATCAATTATTCAGTCATCCGTTATTTCGTGGAATTTTACCGAGGAGATCATCCAGACAGGGCGTTCCTAATCCAGAATCCTTCACCCTATCTGAGTCTATCCTACCCTCAACTTTTCTGTATTGTTGGGCTCATCGCAGGATTTGTGTTGTATTTCATCTTGAAAAAAAGAAAAAGTGCCTAGAAAAACCTTCCGTATCTGCTCCTCTGATATCGATCAAAGATTAGATGTTTTTCTATCTGGAAAGATCAGAGAGCTGACCCGCTCCCAACTCCAAAAAATGATCGAGGAGAACAGGGCCAGAATCGGGGGAATCCCTAAAAAGTCGAGTTATAGATTGAAAGAAGGAGATCTGATCGAATTCGATTTTGAGCTTCCAAGAGAACAAAGGATATCACCTGAAGACATCCCTATAAAAATCCTTTATGACGATGATCACTTGGCTGTTATCGACAAACCATCAGGAATGGTCGTACATCCCGGAGCAGGAAGGATTCATCAGACTTTGGTGAGCGCTCTTCTTTATCATTACCCTGTTATAAGAGAACTTGGTCCTAAGGAGAGGCCGGGCATCGTGCATCGTTTGGACAAGGACACTTCCGGCGTGGTGGTGGTTGCAAAATCTGAAAAAGCTTATATAGAGCTCCAGAAGCAGTTTAAACAGAGGAGAGTTGATAAATGGTATCTGGGTCTTGTGTGGGGGAAAGTATCCCAGGAGGAGGGGAGCATCAGTTGGGCTGTCGGTCGACATGGCAAGCATGGCGAAAGGATGTCGATCAAGACAAAAAAACCTCGCTCTGCTAAAACGCTGTTCAAAGTTATAAAAAGATACGACGAATACACTTTGCTTGATATAAAGCCTGTCACAGGGAGAACACATCAGATCAGGGTTCATCTGGCTGCATCAGGTCATCCCATTGTGGGGGATACGCGCTACGGTCGTAAAAAAATAAAAATTCGCTGCCCACGGCTTTTCCTCCACGCTTATCGCCTATCCTTCTCTCATCCTCAGACAGGCAGAAAAGTTGAGTTTTCTTCTTCTCTCCCTGAAGATTTAGAGAAATTTTTAGGAAAACTGGGGACTGCCTGACCAATCATTACTGGGAAGGACCCAGTCCAGATAGAGCTTAAATTTGTCTTGAGCATCGGGGAATATTTGTTGTATTATAGGCGTTGCTAAATTTCGAAAAAGCTTAGCTTATAACCAAACGATAAAACCATGTTTCGCCCGGAAGTGGAGGATTCATCATGAAAGATTACGCACCAGAAAAAATCAGAAACGTAGCCATCGTTGGTCATGGATCGTCCGGGAAGACATCCTTGACGTCCGCATTCTTGTTTGATGCTGGAGCCACCACAAGGCTGACCAATGTGGAGAAGGGAAACACCCTGACAGATTATGATCCAGACGAAATCGAACGACAGATTTCCATCAATTCAGCAGCCTGTCATTGGGAATGGAAGGATCACAAGATCAACCTTGTGGATTGTCCCGGATACATGAATTTTCTCTGGGACACGAGGGCAAGCCTTAGAGCTGTGGATGCTGGAACAGTTGTTGTGTGCGGAGTAGCTGGCGTTGAGGTTGGAACGGAGAGGGTTTGGGAAATGCTTGAAGAGCTTAAACTTCCTCGGATTATCGTGATCAATAAATTGGACCGAGAAAACGCCAATTATGAGCGAACCGTTCAGTCTATCCACAATTTCTTCGGTCGTCAGGCTGTTCCTGTGCAGATTCCCATCGGAGAGGAGAAGAATTTCAGAGGTTTTGTGGATCTGATCAGCAAAGAAGCCTATTTCTACGAGCAGGATGAGAGTGGGAAATTTAAAAAAGACGAAATCCCCGAAGAACTGAAGAATACAGCGGAAAGTAAAATCCAGGAACTTATGGAAATGGTTGCTGAGAATGATGAGCGGTTGATGGAGATCTACTTTGAAAAAGGAGAACTCTCACATCAAGAACTTAAGGAGGGGCTCAGGAAGAGCGTTACTAACCGGCAGTTCTTCCCGATTTTTGTCTCCTCGGCGCTGTTTAACATCGGGGCCCAGTCAATTATTGACGGCTTCGTGGATTATCTGCCCACCCCGCTCCAGGTTGGAGAATTAAAGGCTGAGGAGGGATCTGTTAAATCCTCTGCGGATGATCCTTTTTCTGCTTTGGTGTTCAAGACAATTTCTGATCCCTATACAGGAAGGATTTCCTTGATGCGGATCTTTTCCGGCAAAATCAATCCAGATGCTGTTGTGTTCAACTGCAGCAAGGATACCTCAGAAAAACTCGGCGGATTGTTCTTCCTCCAGGGAAAAGAACAGATTCCTGCGGGGCAAGCCAAGGTCGGAGATATCGTGGCTACAGCCAAGTTGAAGGAGACAGCGACTGGAGACACCCTGTGTGCCAAAGGTGCAAACATCAGATTCCGGTCCATAAAATTTCCTGAACCGTCTATCTCATTCGCTATTCAACCCAGGACCAGAGCGGATGAGGACCGTATATCCCAGGCGGTGCATCGGATTACCGAAGAGGATCCCACAGCCAGAATCGAGAGAGATTCAGAAACAAACGAGTTGATCATTTCTGGAAACGGTCAGCTCCATGTGGAAATCATTACTGACCGCTTGAGAAAGAGATTCAATGTCAATGTGGATCTCAAACCACCCAAGATCCCATACAAGGAGACCATCAAGGGAAAATCTGATGTTCAGGGCAAGTACAAGAAACAGACCGGCGGCCGTGGACAGTATGGAGATGTCAAGATAAAGATGGAGCCTCTTCAGAGGGGCGCAGACTTTGAATTCGAAGATAAGATCTTTGGAGGGGCGATTCCAAAGAATTACATACCTTCTATCGAGAAAGGCATCGTGGAAGCGCGCAAAAAGGGAATTGTGGCAGGATATCCAGCCGTTGATTTCAAGGTCATCCTGTATGATGGTTCCTATCATGATGTCGACTCTTCGGATATAGCTTTCAAGGTGGCGGCGTCGATGGCTTTTAAAAAAGCCATGAAGGAGGCCAAACCCACGATTCTTGAACCCATAATGAGCGTCGAAGTGTACACGCCAGACACGTATATGGGAGATATCATGGGAAACCTAAACGGCCGAAGAGGAAAAGTCCAGGGAATGGAGCAGAAAGGCAGCCTGTGCATCATCAAAGCCCAGGTCCCCATGGCTGAAATGCTGGATTTTGAACCTACCCTAACCTCCATAACCGGGGGACGCGGATCATTCATGATGGAATTCTCCCGTTATGAAGAGGTTCCTTTCCAGCTTCAACAGAAGATTATCGATGAGTCCATTAAAGAAGGCCGGATAAGAGCTGAGGAAGAATAATTAGCACTTTTTCACGAAAATAAGCAATAGGCTGGCAGTGATCGTCAGGACCAGCGATAAATAGAAAGGGGCAAACATCCCCAGGGTTTCCCACAACATTCCTGCAATGAAAGAAGCAGGAAAAGCACACAGACCGACGACCATCTGAAAGCCGCCCAGACAGCTTGCCCGAAAATCACAGGGAGCCAACTCGCTGACTAAAGTCTTTTGTACGGGTTCGAGGGCTCCTTTGTGAGCACCGTACAGAACAAAGGTCAAGGCGATAATCAGATGATTTTGGCTGGCAAGGAAGCTCGCACATACAATCATCCAGAATAGGAAGGATAGCATCAGAACAGGCTTTCTCCCGATTCTATCCGATATTTTGCCGAATGGATATGAAAACAGAGCGGCAGAGGCAGAAAAAATCAGGTAAAGAACAGGGACAAATGATAGCTTGAATCCCAATGTTTTGGCATAGATCAACAAGAAAGAATAGCTAAAGGCGCCTAAAGCAAACACGGAACTCAGGAAGAGGAAGAGCTTGAAGTTTTTGCTGAGATCCTTGAGAGAAATTCCTTTATAGATTTCGGCTTGATCGTGATTTCTTTCCTTGATTAAAAGGATGATGAGGAAGGTACTAGCGAGGGAGGGGAGAGCGGCTAGAGCGAAGAGAAGTCTGAATCCGAAGACTTCGATGAGAGCTATACAGATGAGTGTTCCTATAACAGCCCCCATGTTATCCATGGTTCTCAGAAGACCAAAATTTCTTCCTCTGGTTACATCTGTGGATATGTCAGCCACGACAGCATCTCTGGGAGCGCTGCGGATTTTTCCCAAGCGATCCATAACCCTGAATGGTATCAGGTGCGGCCAGACCGATGAGATGGCATATCCCAACCGGGAGAGAGAGCCGAAGAGGTAGCCTGCCCAGATGAAAATTTTGCGTTTTCTCAATCTATCCGAGAAGTAACCAGAGCCTGCCTGGGAAAGAGAGACAAGGGTCTCGCCCAACCCATCTAGGAATCCTAAAGCCGTCATGTTGGCCTTCAGGATTGTGGTCACAAAGAGAGGCCATATGGGATAAATGATATCTGAACCCAAGTCATTCAGAAATGAGGCTGCTGCAAACGTACGGATGGTTTTTTTGGCTTTTTTATCTTGATTTTTCATATTCAACAGATTAATTGGAAAGTATAAGTTTAAAAGGATGATAAGTAAACACACATCGGCTTTCCTTGTGTTGTCTGCGTTGGAGGTGCTATGATATCCTATCCCTTCAGAGGAGAATGAGACCATGCTTCAAAAAAAAATTCTAATGATGCTGATGGTTATTTTATCTGCAGTCATGACCTTTGCGGATGAAGAGGAACAGATCCTCCGCCTCAAGATCGGTGACAAGGGGCTCAAAGATAAGGTAATGGAAGTTACGCCTGGGACGATCTATTCAACAAAAAATGGAAAATCTGTACCCTTTGCTTTGATGATCCAAGAAATGGATAAGAGCCGGTTTGTGTATATTGGAGAGACCCACAACAGCTTCCCGATGCATCAGATTCAGTCAAAGGTCATCCAAGCCCTCTATGAGCAGGATAAAAACCTATGTGTTGGTCTTGAGATGTTTCCTGTTACGTGTCAGGAAGCTTTGAACAAATGGAGTCTGGGCCTTCTCACCAAGAATGCATTCATCCGAGAGGGACAGTGGTATGTGAGCTGGAATTTCAATTTTGGGTTTTATGAAGAAATATTCAGGTTCATTAAAGAGAAATCGGTCCCTGTGTATGCATTGAATGTTCCCAGAGCCATCATTTCGAAAATAAGGATGCAAGGATGGGAGGCTCTCTCTTTGGATGAAAAAGAGTTGGTTCCCAAACCCGACCTTTCTCACGAAGACCACAGGACGCTGATTCGAACCATTTTTGAGAGCACAGACCTTCCCCACCAGATGACAGGGAAAGGGCTTGAGATGGCCTTCGAGGGGCTTTACAGGGCTCAATCGGCCTGGGATGAGACGATGGCTTTTTATGCACATAAGGCTTTGGAGAAGGAAGATAGGAAGATGGTTGTGTTTGCTGGGTCTGGTCATCTGCTGTACAATCTGGGGATTAACCAAAGAGTGCATGAAAAGAACCAATCACCTTTCAGGACTCTTGTTTGTGTCGTTATTTCCAAGGATAAAGAAAGCATCGAAATATCCAGGAGTCTTGCGGACTATGTTTGGGGCCTTCAGGAGGAGGAGAAGCCAGTTTTTCCCTCAGTAGGCTTGAGTTTGAAAAAGTTCGAAGGGCTGGATAACTTGGTCATCGATAGAAAACCTATTGATGGAGTGGCCAAAGGCGCTGATTTTGAGAAAGGGGATGTGGTTCTTTCGGTGGATGGGAAGGAATTCCAGGATATCAATGAACTGAGGATTTACCTCGCTCAGTTCTCCTGGGATGACGAGGTTAAATTCCGTATCTTACGCAACGCTCAGGAAATCGAAGTGGATTTAAAATTTCAGATAAAAGACAGTGAAACTGATAGACAATAATTCGTGCATTGCAGAATTTTTTTATCATTAGGAGGGTGTTATGCATTCTGTCATCCTAAAAAGGATATGGTTTGTCATCATCTTTGTCGGAATGATTTTGCCTTATTTCTCATCGAGTGAGGTCACAGAAAAGCCGCTGGGAATTGATAGGCTAAAGAAACAGATCGAAGATGTCATCAAAGGGATCGAGGGTGAAGTTGGGGTAGCTGCCAAGCATATTGAGACAGGAAAAGAGCTTGCAATCAACGGCGATACCTATTTTCCGATGGCCAGCGTTTTCAAGGTCCCCATATTTGTTGAAGTCATGGCACAGATTAAGCAAGGCCGATTCACCCTGGAAGATGAAGTCAGTATCCAAAAAACAGACCAGCATTTTGGAAGTGGAATGCTCCGCGATCTTGATGCACCAGGCATCAAACTGTCTATCCGAAATATCATCAACCTGATGATGATGGTTTCTGATAATTCTGCTACCGATCTTCTGTTAACCAGAGTAGGAGCTGAAAATGTAAACAACCGTCTCCGATCATACGGTTTGCAAAAGATCACAGTCAACCGCACCTGCCAGGAATTGATCATGGATGCTGTCGGGATGGATTACGAGAAGTACAAGGATTTACCTTTGGATAAAGTGACAGAGGCCTTCAGAAAAGATAGGGCGGCAAACCCTGAAGCCTTTGAGCAAGCCACAGAAAATTTTAGCCAAATCATCAAAGATCAAAGCTCGCCAAAAGCAATGAACAGACTCCTGGAACTTATCTTCAAGAAAGAGATTCTGGATGTGGAAAGTTGTGATCTGATTGTTTCTGTCATGCTCAAATGTCAAACTGGTGAGAGAAGGCTAAAGGGCGATCTTCCTTCATATGTAAAAGTGGCTCATAAGACCGGCACTATTGGAGGAACCGTCAATGACGCAGGAATCCTCTTTCTACCGGATGATTTGGGCCACGTGGCCATAACTGTCCTCACCAAAGATACAAAAGACGATACAAAGGATGTGGAGGACATCATCGCCCAAATCGCTCGGTTCGTCTACGACTACTTTTACTTCATGTCCGAGCTTCCTGCAGGGGAGTAGGAATTTTTGAATGGATCATAGAAGAAAGAGGTTTCAGGATTAATGTTAGGAGAAGGTTTTTAAGAGGAGGTTTGAAATGACCAAGAGATACATAGGCCTGCTCATCATTGTGATGTTCGGTTTGATTCGTTTTCCTTTATGTCTGAATGCAGAGGATATCAAAACGCCTGCAGAGTTATCACGGTATACCCAATACACTCAGCATGAAGAGATAACACGATTCCTGAGCCATGTGGACCACCTGTCAAAGGAAATGGTTGTGCAAATCATCGGTCAGACTAAGGAGACACGCAATTATGGCTCGAAGGATCTTTATCTGTGCATCATAACCGAGGAGGGAGCAGATTGTCCTCACAAGCTCAACCGAAAAAAGCCAACTTTTTTGATCATAGCCTCCCAACATGGAAATGAGCAATCAGCTAAGGAGGCAACTTTACAGCTTATCAGAGATCTCACGCTCGGCGAGCTCAAACCTCTGCTTGAGAAGTTGAATTTTCTGGTCATACCCCAGGCCAATCCATACGGAAACTGGTTCGATCAACGCAGCAATGAACAGGAGCTTGACTTGAACAGGGATCATGTCAAGCTCGAATCCCCTGAAGTAAGGGCTATTCATCATGTTTTCAGAATGTGGATGCCTGAAGTAACCATGGATGTGCACGAAAAGGGAGACGATTATTACAGAGTATCGATAGGTTGTGTCTCAAACGCTAATATCTCTTTGAGACTCCAAGAATTTTCGCGAAATATAATCTTAAAAGAAGTCAAAAACCATCTGAAAAAGAAGAATA
>Ga0224506_10002338_pt1 | contig 12951 bp, 14 predicted proteins | sample SF_Jan12_sed_USG_2_FD_169108 | JGI IMG/M metagenome (GOLD analysis project Ga0224506, IMG submission 169108) | Sediment microbial communities from San Francisco Bay, California, United States - SF_Jan12_sed_USGS_8_1 | ecosystem: Environmental > Aquatic > Marine > Sediment | place: USA... | reverse complement strand
AGGATAGAGATAATTAATTTTGTTTGGGTTTTGAGTAAAGAATCAAAACTTTATCTTCTTCTTCAACTAACTCATAAGACAAAACACGAGACGCGATAATAAAGCATAGCCTTAATATAGCGCGCGCTACGAAACTCTTTTGTGCTTGGTGATCACAAATAGTTAAGCACGACTATAAAGAGATGAGTTAGATGGCTCGATATTTAGTATTGTGGCGAATGAACTCAGCAGCACCATGGCCTACTGATCCATCCAAAAGCTTAGAACTAAATGAGATGATGTGGATGGCTATAGACAGCTTCAAACAAGAAGGTCTGCTTGAGGACTTTGGATTCTTTCCAGATGGAACCACAGGATATGCAATTGGAAAAGGAGATGCCACGGACGTCTTCAGCCGCCTAAGCATGTTCCTTCCTTATATGCTTCCTGAGGTTCATGAGATCATACCATATGAGAAAGGCAAGAAGGTTCTCAGAGAAGCTATGAGCCAAATGGCACAACTGCAAAAGTGAAGCACACGCGCATCATAATCAGTCATGCAGCTCTCCCCCTTTTTTCTTATTTCCCTTCTCACCAAAAAGTGCGCGCGCGTAGCCCCCAAGTACGTCGAAGAAGAAGATTAAAATTTAATCCCAAAACCCAAAACCCAAACACTCCCGTCCAACGCTCTTCATTTTTTAGGTAGAAATGATTAATACTAAATATTCAGTAACTGTGGAAGTGTTTCTTAAGTTAATAGGAGGTGATAAGTCGTGAAAGTAATGTTGAGAGAAATTATGAGCTTTCTACCAGGAAAGATGGCTGAGGGGATGAAGCTTCTAGATGAAATGATAACACTAGCCAATAAGAAATACGGTCCTATCCCTAACATGAAAAAGTATACTCCATGGCTCGGCGGAGGTAACGCTATGCACACTGTCGTTATAGAAATGGAGTGGGACAGCTTCGCCCAGATGGCTGAGTTTTTCGAGAAGTCTTATGCAGATCCAGAGATGATGCAGACGATGCCCCAATGGGAGGCAATTGAGGAAAGACACCAAGAAGAACTCTATATGGTAATGCCATAAACTAGCGTTGTATGTTAAATCTGATGTATTAGCTTGAGGGAGGTGAAAGTACCTTCTCTCTTCTTTGTTTGCTGAATTACCTTCTCTTTTCTGTCGTTTCTATATGCCAAAAATTTTAGTAAGCTTCGGAAGTTGATTTTTGCCCTAAATCCATACAGGCGGAATTGTTCACCTATCTTCAATGCAATTCTTTTCTTATGTTATGTCTTATGTTATGTCTTATCAGTTAGTAGTTGTTGTTGAAGAAGAAGAGAAGAGAGAATTAAATTTTAATTCCTTCCTTCCCTTACAATTAAGGGAATATTACAAGTGTTCTACACTCTAGACGCTTAGATCTAAAATATAGAACTATATTGGTCCAGCCTCAAGTTGTAGTCGGTGAGAACCGATATGTTCGAAAAGAAATCGACGGCAATCAAGACGGCAACTGAAAAATCAAAGATACACACTATGCTTTCGTTAACTCTCTTAGCTCTGGTTTTCACAGTCGCTCTGACTTTCACCACGGTAGAGCTTCCAAGAATATTAACAATTCTATTCTCTCGTGCGGGCTGGATTCCAGATGTCAATCCGGTAATAGAACCAGAGATCGTCGAAAAGTTCATGAAGATCGCTAGGCCGATAGGCTATGTCTGCCTCACGGCGATTGTAATCTTGATAATAGCAGGCTTCATAACGAAGAAGAAGAGACTATCAACCTTAGGAGCACTGGTCTTTTTCCTACCAACTTTCGGCTACTTCGCAGGTTCCATGTTCTTCCTAGCGGGACTAGGAATACTGCGGATCACATGGATACCTTTCTGGGAGATCAATCTCGTCAACCTAGGAGACATCGCCTACCTACCGTACATTATACCAACCTATCTATTCCACCTCATAGGCCCAGACATTAGAACGCCTCTAGCAATAGCAGTCACGGGAATAGGCTTCTTCATATTCCTGTTAGGCACAATCGCATGGTTCTACGGAAAAGTACAGAAAAGAGAGACGGTTACATTCTGGTTATACAAGTACTCCAGACATCCCCAGTATCTCGGCTACATCATCTGGAGCTATGGGGTCATGTTGCAGGCATCTCTGGCTGGAATCAGTTGGGGAGGTTCAAATCCTGGGGCGAGTTTGCCATGGTTGATCTCAACACTCATCGTGGTATGCATAGCGTTGGCCGAGGAAATCAACATGAGCAAAAGAGACAGGGATACATATCTGAAATACAAAGAAAGGGCTCCATTCATGTTCCCCATCCCCAAGTTCATAGCCTCACTGGTGACAGCTCCGATCAGAGTCTTGTTGAGGAAGAACCAGCCAGAAAACAGAAAGGAGATCATCGGCACTTTCGCTGTGTATTTCCTAATATTCGTCCTATTGTCACTACCGTTTATTCTCCTGAACTTTCCTCCAGACCACCAGTGGTGGAAGTGGCCAGTATGGCCTATCGGCCCCGGCCCAATTTTCGAGTTGGCTCGCTCTCTACTCTAAATTGCAAAGTTTCAGCTATGTCAACGCGCGCGCGGGACTGCGACTAAACCAGTCAAGATTTAAGCCTTATTGCACGCCTATTCTAGAGTGTAGACGGTGAAGCTAGGTTGAAAGAATGGATGTGTGTGGAAGTTAAGCATCACAAGGATGTCGGCAAGACAATTGAGGAACTTTCCCTTTTCTTGGGTTAAGACATGTATACAGTATTTAAGGAAATTTAGGTGTTAAAAATGAGAAAATCATTCAAAGAAGATTGGACGTTACTTCCTCTTCTCGTAGTCTTGGGTACGGGTTTTGTTGCAGCGATACTTGATTTTGTTTTTCTACAAAACCTAACATTTCAAGTCTTTGCTCTTGCTGGTTTATGTTTACTGCTAATCGGGGGATACTTGCGTTTCAAGGCACGATTGGAACTTAAAAAGAAAGCGGGATTCAGTAGTCTTGCTTCAACATCAAGACTTCAAATTGTAGAAAGTCATCGGTTGATCAAAGATGGGCTTTACAAACACATTCGACATCCAATATACTTAGGGGAAACATTAAGGAATTTTGGTTTTGTCTTAATTTTTTCAAGTATTTATGGGGTATTGTTCATAGCGGTCGGGACAATTTTCCTTCTCTTACGTATAAGGATTGAAGAAAAAATGCTGATTGAGGCATTTGGCGAGGATTATCAAGAATATCAAAGAAATACAAAAAGGATAATACCTTATGTCTATTAATGATTCCTAATGCATGCATGCCTAATGTATTAGCTTTCTTCTATTTCTTTTTCCGAAAACATTCCATACAAATGGCAACTAGCTTCACGTTTTTGAGGGGTTGATGTAGCCCAAGTAAACCCTTTGTTAAAACGGTTACATAACCTAGAGCTCTTCCACATTTTCTGCATCTTACTGGTTTGACATCACTCATTTTCCATCACTAGAAGTAAACCCTTCCAATCTTAATAAGCAAGTTCAGCAAAATCCCAAAACCAAAATTCTTATTCCCAAGCGCGCGCGCCTTTTGAACAGCCTAATCAATTTAGGCCTTATGTTTTTCATATTATGAAACAATGTTCGATTATTTAAAAAATTTTTGTTTAAACATTGAATCTTGTTCAGAGAGATAATTATAGGTCTCAGTGCATTACTGTGGAAGTAGAGATTGGGGTAAGAAGGTGATCGATGTGAGAAAACTGTTTGGACCAACAAGGAAATTGAGACTGTTTAGATTACTCCGAAGCGGCAGAATGGGAGACGTGGATGCTTTCGTACACGCGGGCATCAATGAAGACAGAGAGCAAACGAAAACTTTCAATTCGAACGCTTATGTCTTGGCAAAAAACCGTATGCATGAAATTGAAGCGCAGAAGGCTATGGTACTGTTCGAGTCACGCCATGACAAATGGAAGTCAGGCGGAGCACTTTAACAACTATAGCGCGCGCGAGCCACAGGTTTTATCAACTGTGGACAGTAGAGGAAAACAGAAGTTGAAATAACTGTGTGCACGGTCTTGCTTAGCCTTCAATACTTCGATTTGTTATGTGAAGAGATTTTTGTTGAGGGGCGAGTGTAAATGAAAAAGAAAAAGCGTGTGATTGATTTCACATTTTCTCAAATAGGTGCCTTTGCTTCACTTCTCGTTTTGGCTATTTGGGGAGTAATCGTATTGGGGGTAAATTTGGTTACCGTCAGTGGCGCGATGGATATTGAGATTACCTATTTTGGCACTATGGTCATCATGCTTTGTGTACTTGGATTATTCTATTGGAAGAGGTTTCGGTGGAGCTATGTCTATGGAATCGGTCTCATTATTTTTGGCTTCTTTGGAGGATTGTTATTGGCGGCATGGAACCGCATATTTTACTTCTCAGTGTCCGTTTACAACTTATCCATCATCCTATTCTACATAATCGCCGTGGTCTGCACATACTTCAGCTACCGATCTTATCAAGAGCTCACGCGTCTACCAACAAAAAAAATGTTAGGGGGTATCAGTGGAACAGTCCTTATTACAGTTGTCGTTGGCGCGGTACTGTGGTCTAATTTTAGCTTAATTTATGACCATATGTTTGAAACTAATCTCCAAACTATTGACGATCAACTTCAGAACTTGCCAACTCTCGACGACAAAATTCAGTACTTGATGCGGGAAGGGAATATTCCGTCCTTGGTAGCTGGCATTGTCGTTAACGATTCTCTGGTTTGGAGTCGAGGTTATGGTGGCGCCTCGCAAGATACCGTGTACTTAATAGCCTCTATTACGAAACCCTTCGTCGCAACAGCCGTATTGCAGTTATACGAGCGAAACCTGATTGACTTGGATGACGATGTGAACAAACATCTTCCCTTTACTATGAGGCATCCACGGTATCCAGACACAGCGATAACGATTCGAATGCTATTATCCCATCGATCAGGATTAGCCCATTATACGAATCAATATAGTGGCTACGTTGAAGCCGACGAAATACTTGACTGGCTCTCAGCGAACCGTGGATTGAGTATCGTTAAACATGTTCCGTATCCTTCCTTTGCGGAGTTCTTAGACGGCTACTTAACCCCAAATGGACCGTATTACTCACCCTCCGCTTGGACGGTTTCAGAGCCGGGAACAGCGTACTTCTACTCCAGCCCAGGATATGACATATTAGGGTATGTCGTTGAAAGCGTCACCAATCAACCATTTGTTGATTACCTTCAGGAAAACATCCTAAATCCATTAAACATGACTGGCACCGGATTTAGCGTCTCAGACTCGCCTAATAACCAGGCTATTCCTCGTGAACGAGTATTCGGCGTGTTGGCAAAGACCAATATTGAATTACCGCTTTATGATCGAAATCGTATCGGAGGCGGAGGAGTGAGAAGTACGGTTCCCGATTTAGCTCAATTTTTAGTCGCGCATATGAATCACGGGCAAATCAACGGCTTCCAACTCCTGAAACCTGAAACCGTCGAATTAATGCATAAATCAACAGTCTCATTTCCCCCTCAATCCTTGACGGTTGGTTACGGATTAGGTTGGATGCATCTGAGCAATGTAACGTATGAACACCATTACTTTCATGGCGCTCAGGGGCATGGTGGTGAGACATGGGGCTTCAGATGTCACATGTGGTTCGTTGAGCAGGAAGAAGGTGCTTACGGAGTAATCCTTATGACCAATATTAACACAAATTTCAAACTCGACTCAATATATACCCAAGCTATGAGTCTTAAACTTCAAGACGTGCTATTGCAAGAAGCTTCTGTTATGTTTTTACAAACCCCTCAAGACTAAAGATCCCTTTTAGCGCGCGCGCGAGAGTGTGTGAAGAGAGAGAGAATTAAATTTTAATCCAACCAACCAATTCAGGATGCGATAGCAGAAAGCATATGCAATGGTTTAATGCTTGATCAGGAAGCAGGGAGCAACTTGGATTAAGGTTTTCCACCAATGAAATGATAGTCTAAACAAAATGCTGTAATACTGAAAGAGACATGTTCAAAAAATAGGTTACTAAGGTCAAAAAACCCCACTTCTTATCAAACCTAAAAGCGTATCCGATTAAACCCCAGAGTCCAACGTAATAAAATAGGACATATGGCCCCACGAGGGCAGTGCTACGAAAATCAAAGTCCAAGATGTAATCAAGTACGAGTTCAACAATAAAGAAAAGAATAATCGGAATTAGAAGGTATGTTTCCCACTTGTCCCTCTTATTTCTTCTATTGATGAATGCGATGTACCCTAAACAAAAACCCATAATAATAGCCACAATGCCAAAAACACCCTCCACCTGTGACAAAGCAGAAATCCGAGCTACAAACAAGAAAACCATAATCACATTGATTAGGTTCGCCAAGTAGACAACAATCAAATCTATTTTCTTATAATCACTTTCAAACTTGGACACTAATTTCAAACCCAAAACACCGCCTTGCCCATAAGGTCGTCGCTTTAAATATAAAATTTTAATCCAACCAACATGGACGGTTAATGGATAACGGTTAATTGAATGTTCCATTTCAAATTCTACTAAAAATTTAGCGCGCGCGTTTTAGTTAGTTAGGAAGGAATTAAAATTTGATCCCCAAACCCCAAAAAATGGACTTTGCTTCTCTTCTTATTCGTCGAGGGGGGATTCCTGTTGAGCTTCTGAGCCGGCTGACAAGTTTTAAATATTCTTTCATATAAGACGGTTCTGAGGATTAATCAATTGAGAGCTTTAGAGAAAGGGTTTCTTGTTTTGATAGTTGGCATCGTCATTTTGTTTCTAGGCTTTGTTCCAGGGGAAATGTTTCGACTTTTTGTCGAATATTTGATCTCCACATATTATTACATGCATGTCCTGTTAATCGTCGGATCTATGCTTGTAGCTATAGGGCTTATCCTCACAACAAAAGCAATAAGAACAAAAACTCCGGGGTCAGAAAAAAGTTCTGAACAGCCTAGCCCACTAGTGGTTGAAGAAAAATCTAAGTGGTTAATAGAGGGGCTTAAGAAAGAGACAGAGGATCTGAAGAGTGCCGTGAAGGATTTGCAAGGTACAATAGTTGAACTGGTCGAGCAAATAAAAAAACCAAAAAGTGGCTAGGCTCTCTTAGCGCGCGCCAATCCTTTAACCCATTCACATTTGGGAAGTTTTTAGAATCCTACACAAGGAAGAGCTGGCTCGTCATAGGCCAAAGTTTCTTGAACGGTTTACGATCATAGCGATTTCTTGTTCTTGAAAAGCCTCTTAAGAAACATTGGTTTACACCGGACCCCAACTGTCTGATGGCATTGCTTCTGGTACGTTGAACTCTATTGTAAGTGGCGCAGTCTTCTCGAGTCTTATCTCAACGATTATGGCTTCTCTTACCCCGGCAGCTTGCGCAGCGCTGAAAGTGAGTACTAGGTATGCCTTCTCGAAAGATTCTAGTGATTCATCACCGTTACTGTTTTCAATGAAGAGTTGAGCTTGTCCGCCAGTTACTCCGGCTGCTAGAGTATCAAGACTGGCGTCGGTTGGATCTGTCGTATTGACGCCGTGATATATGTTTGCCCAAGCATCGGCGCCGACCTTTAAGGTGACGACTGTTTCGTTCTGCCACATTGCGACATACTTGACTCCGTAAGCCCTCAACGGTATGACTACATTGGTTATGTTTGTGCCACCGAGGCCTGTCTTGACGAAAACGGTTCCATCGACGCATAAGGGAGTGCTGGCCTGATGCAACCCTTCCTGTATTGCGGTTTTGCCGCGCTCTGTTGCGAACAAGCCTTGGTTGACGACCATGAAACTGAACGTTGCAGCGATGATAACGAAGGCTATGAGGATTATTGCTGCTTCTAGGCCTATGATTCCCCGCTTTTGCTTAGCCAGTTTAATCAAAGCTTTTTTCCAATTCATCTTGTTTTCCTCTTTTTGACGTTGCATGGTTTACACTCAAATTTATATTAGTATTATGAATCGTTAAACCATATTCAGAATACATATACACAATTTTTTGTCTTTATCTATCCCGCTTGAGCGCTTCTTCATACGGGAGCAACTCATAAGAAGCCAGCTTTTCTTCCAACTTCTTGAGTGAATGTTTCTTCCTCTTCTTGTTTCTATAACTCATTTGTATTGCTCTCCTGCTCTCCATCTTGAATGACTAAACCTCGTAGTATGGAAAATTCAGCCCCGTTGCAAAGCTCCAGCGTCAAAACTTTGCCGCGCGTTTCCCTCAGGGCTTCAACCTTATCTCTAGACGCAGGGTTGATGCACTCCGCCGTGTAGAAGCACATTTTGAGGTTAACATGGCTTGAATGTCTCAGTGACTCGACTTTTGTAAAATCACAAGTTATGCGTTTTCTCTTCCATTCTCCCCGAAACACCCTCATCACAATTTCCAGCTTGTTCAGAGGAAACGGCCGCCTCTGACCTTGAACCAGCGCGCGCGCGCGCTAAAAATTCTATCTTCTTCTTCAAATCGGGGACATCCATTGGGGAAAGCAAAGCAGGGAAAAATCCGTCAAGGAAAGATCATGTTATCAAATGGTTAAGAGAGGTAGAGGATATAGCAAGGAGTGGCGCGCGTATAGTAGGAAAGTATATAAGCATGACGTATGTCATATTCACTATGACGTATGTCATAGAAACAATGGAGGAACATTTGTTTGAAACAAACCTTTTCTCCTTTCTCTCCTCAAAAGAATAGCAATAGCGATGACCAAGCTCCAGTGGCATATGTGCCCTCCAGAGCTGTGGGTCAACCTTTGGACCCTCCTCTTCCTTTGAATCCATTTGAGCCATTCGATCCTGCGAGGCGCCCGCCGATACCAAAAAGACCGTTCGAGTTCCGCCTAATTTAAACGATTTTCTTTTTCGCATGCTGCTATAAGCTTGTTAGGCTCTTGAAAATGTCTACTTCCAAGAGGACCACAACGACGTTAACCAACAATGTTACAAAAGTAAGGTATATCAGGGTTCTTTCAACTCTGTGAATCATGCCTAGATCTTGCAGCCTGAGAATGCGAGCGCTACAATCTAGTAGTAGAAGTATTAGTAGGAAATGGGGGGTACGGGAGGCTTGCCCTCCGAATCAGAAGAAGATAAAAATTTCGTCAAGCATGCTCCACAGTACACGGTTCTTTCCACAATTTAAGACAGTTCAAGCACTCGCTGGACACAAGTGTAACTCGCATGTTATAATTCAACTTGTACGAGAGAGTTTTGAATTTTGATTTTGAGTTTCTTTAGAGGCTTATCCGTAACTGACCCCAACGATTTTCCAGTGGTAACATCGAATTTTGCATAATGAAAGCCACATGTCAACACTTTTCCTTCCAGCCTTCCAAAATATAGCGGATAGCCCATGTGCGGACATCGATTCTCGAACGCATGTAACTCTCCTTCAACGTTTACTACAAGTATCTCATGATCTTCGACTTTGAAGACTTTCATCTTGTTCTTTGGAATTTCGTGCGCCTCAGCCATCTTAACATATTCGCCCATCACGGTGCACCATGCCTGGCACGTTTAGGTAACAACTTTTCATGTAAACAGGTAATCTAGGAACATCATCACAACGAATCCAGCTATTAGCCCAAATGTAGCCTCTCTCGCAAATCCTTTCCTGTGGCTTTCGGGAATCATCTCGTCACTTACAACGAAAAGCATTGCACCGGCAGCGAAGGCAAGCCCCAAGGGCAGAATCGGCTGAGAAATGGAGACTAGAGCTACACCTATCAAGCCTCCAACAGGTTCAACTATACCGGTTAGAATCGCATACCATAGAGATTTGCCTCGGCTGTATCCTTCCCTTAGCAAGGGCAACGCTACCGCTAGACCTTCGGGCATGTTTTGCAGCCCGATAGCCATGGCTATTACCAGACCCGCTGCCACGTCTCCGCTGCCGAAGCTTACTCCCACCGCTAATCCTTCGGGGAAGTTGTGGATTGTTATCGCGAGGACAAACAGCCACACTCGTGGCAACTTTGAAGGGCGACCTTCAGCCCCTAAAAACGGATGAAAATGAGGGATAAAGCGATCAACCAGATGTAGTACAAGGGCACCTAGTACGAGCCCAAGAACCGCAACCAATGGACCACTCAAATCAATAGCTGGAACTATCAGACTGAAAGAAGTAGCGGCTAACATCACGCCGGCCGAAAATCCAAGCATAACATCTAGCAATCTGTCCGAAATTCGTCTCGTAAACAGTATTGGTATGGCTCCTGCACCAGTTGCCAAGCCAGCGGCTAAGCTGGCGATGGCGCCGAGCCAAATGATTTCCGTGCTCATAGCGCTTTCTCACTTGTCGGTGCACACTTATAAAGAAAGGGCAAGGTACATCATCTTGTACTTGCTTTATTCGATGTGTCTGAACTTTTGAGTGTAGGGGCCTTCTCCGGGTGCTCTTCGTCTAAAGTGGCCAGAAGGTCTTCCTTCTAGAAGTTCTTGGAACCAAGCTTCATGCTCCACTTCTTCATGCAGAATAGCCAGTGATAAGTCGTAGGTTCTATGGTCCTTGCCGAAAGTCATGTTGCATATTTCCGTGTAGACTCGGACAGCACACCGTTCTGCTTCCAACAAGACTTTGAGGACAGCCTTCAGATCGCTTGGATCTTTAGGCAGATAGGCTGCAGAGCAAGCGGCATCGTCGTGAAGCTCTTTAAGGTCTCTATGCAGTTCACCTCCAAGCTCGTAGATGCGTGGAGCAATAGCTTCAAAATGGAGCCTGTCTTCAAGCCTTGCATCCTCAGCTATCTCCTTCACGGTCTCCCCATCCAATCCCGTGCAGCGCATTCTCAGAAGAGTGTAGTAGTAATAAGTAGTGAATTCAGCTGCGGCAGCCTTCTTCAGTTTATCTATCAAAAGATCAACGTTAACTCCAGCCTTCTCCACCATTTCTCTGCCCACGTTCTTCGAATATTCTTTCTCCATGAAACACTCACCTCCTTAAATCTCAATAAACGAAGTCACACACATGTAAACGCGTGCGCTTTTTAAATGTGCGTGACTGTGGCACGACAGCAACATAAGCCGAAACGCTTGGGTCGATAACAAGTTACCAAAAAAGCTTCTGGAAAAACTCCTTGTCTACTTTTTAACTGCAGAGTACGCGTGCTTGATAGAATCCTCTGAAAGAATCGCCGTCTCCATTACCGCTCCAATTCTTACCTCCTAATGCTCTTTATTCTTTATCATCTGGCTGAGGTATGAACTCTTTGAACTTACGCGCAAGCATGCGTACAACCCATTGAAAGATCTCTAGGCTGGAAGTTGGATGGTAAAGTCTATAAGAACGAATCTGTCAAAAATTATGCCGGTTTTGGAGGCAGATCGGTGGAGGAACTGCAGGGTTATCGTGAGCTTGGGAAAAGCTTAACCGAGATTCTCAGGCTTCAATACTTCCCCCTGGCCGTAAGGCTTGTAGAAAGTGAGGGTGAGTTTCCAGAGAGAACTAGGAGGCCGAGCTTTCTGAACATGAGGACAACCATGTGTCAGGGCTTCGCTATGTCGAGGAGAATAGGGTGGACCGTGGGCCTGACGGCTGATGACATGAAATGCACTCCAAACCTCATAGCCTATGGCTTCGCCGAGCTTGAAGATCGAAACGCGTTCAAAGAGGCTTTCACAGAGGCTTTCCGAGCAATGAACTACTACGAGACGGATGAAGTAGCTGAGAAGGCCGTTTCGGGGATGCCACACTTGGAGCCCGGAAGATACAAAGGCGTGGCTGTGTCCCCGCTGGGATGGACCAGAATAACACCAGACTTGGCCCTGATATACTGCAACTCAGCCCAAGCAATGAGGCTGATCCAAGCGACGGTCTACAAGACCGGAGAAAGGGTCACGACTCCACTCTCTGGTCTAGGCGCAAGCTGCATAGAAGGAGCCTTAAGAACATTCTTGACGAAAAAACCAGGCTTAGTCGTGCCAGGGGCTGGAGACAGAGCTTTCGGTACAACACAAGACCATGAATTAGCATTCACGATTCCAAAGGAGATGATAGGAGACGTGACGGGAGCGCTGAGAAAGGCAGGATACGAAAAAGGAGTGCGATATCCAACACCGACAAGCATAACAGAACCACGAATGGTACCAGATGCGTGGACGATGCTTGAAAGCAAGGTAAAACGAAAAAACCTTTAATGAATAATTGTTAATTAAAATAGAAAAGAGGGCCGGTAGCTCAGCATGGTTGGAGCGTTCGGCTGATAACCGAAAGGTCGAGAGTTCAAATCTCTCCCGGCCCACCAGTTCTGGAGTATCAGCGCGCGCGATCAATTTCTTATATAGACATGTGTTTTATATATAGAACTTATTTCCACAAAACTTATACATACTCTCACATTGTCTATTTACTTGCGGGGAGAAAGGAGTGGTAGAATTGAGAAGAAACCGATCGTTGATTCTATTCATTGCATCTCTTATTGTAGTGTTAATGACTTTACCGCAGTTTTCTTATGCTTATGATGGACTTCGCGAAGAAGATTTTGCGAGGATCAGTGCAGGCGGCTTTGGCGATCCCATGAACAATTATGCGTGGTCCATGGCCTATTTCAAGGATGATCTATACGTTGGAACGGGTCGCAACATTCCCTACAGTCTCGGTTTAGCCCTCAAACAGGCGGGCATCATCCCGGAAGATACTGAACTCCCATACCTTACTCACCCAAGAGGTACGCCTGGCGATCCAGAATGGGCAGAGGACATGTCAGGGGAAATCTGGCGTTACCACAGTGGTCAATGGACCCGAGTTCACAAAGCCACAACTTTCGTGACACTATATGGTACATATCCTGAAGGAATCGGATATCGAATTATGACAACTTTTGAAGGTGCCATTTACGCAGGCGTCGGAGCGGGATACGGTTCAATTCTCCTTATCATGTCAACTGACGGCGAAAATTGGCTTCCAGTCAATACCGCAAGCATACCTTTTCCTGGGGATACTAGGG
>Ga0224506_10002337_pt1 | contig 12952 bp, 11 predicted proteins | sample SF_Jan12_sed_USG_2_FD_169108 | JGI IMG/M metagenome (GOLD analysis project Ga0224506, IMG submission 169108) | Sediment microbial communities from San Francisco Bay, California, United States - SF_Jan12_sed_USGS_8_1 | ecosystem: Environmental > Aquatic > Marine > Sediment | place: USA... | reverse complement strand
GCCCGCTGTAAAGTAGGTTTGCAAACCCAGCAAACGGTAACCGGCCCGTATCACCCGGTTGAGCCCCGGCTCTTCCAGTCCCAGATCGGCCAGGTACTCATTACGATCAGCCGCATCCAGCTCGACGATCTCCGCCTCGATGGCGGCACAGACGGCAACAACCTGCGCCCCTTCCTCTGCAGCGCGTTGCTCGACAATTGCCAGCAACGGGTTGTTGTCAAAGCCATCCTCGGCCACGTTGGCAACATACATGACCGGCTTGGCCGTCAGCAGGTGCAGGTCCTGCAACAACGCGGCCTGTTCTTTATCCAGCCCCATGCCAATGATCATGTGACCCTGGTCAAGCTGACCGCTAATATTTTCCAGCAGCGACAGTTTTGCCTTCGCTTCCTTGTCACCACTCTTGGCAATCTTGCCGACGCGCTGGATCGCCTTTTCCACCGTCTCGAGATCGGCCAGCGCCAGCTCGGTATTGATCACCTCGATATCGCGTAACGGATCGACACTGCCACTGACATGCACCACGTTGTCATCCTCGAAACAGCGCACAACCATGCAAATCGCGTCGGTCTCACGGATATTGGCGAGAAACTTGTTGCCAAGACCCTCGCCTTTCGAGGCACCCTCGACCAGCCCGGCAATATCGACGAACTCCATGGTCGTGTTGATCACTTTCTGCGGCTTGACGATATCGGCGAGTTGCTGCAGGCGCGGGTCCGGCACCGGGACGATGCCGACGTTCGGGTCGATCGTACAGAACGGGTAATTCTCCGCCTGGATCCCCGCCTCGGTCAGTGCATTGAACAGTGTGGATTTGCCGACATTGGGCAAGCCGACGATACCGCATTTAACGCTCATTTCAGGTTCTTAAACACTGTCACAAAGATCGCCGGACACACAGAGGAACATCACTGCAATCCGGTCATCATCAATCTCTGCGTACTCTGTGTCCTCTGTGGTTAAAGTATTTTTTTAACTGTCCGCATCCTGTGTATGCAGAACCTTCATTGCATGTTCGATATTCCCGGCAATGATATCGGGAACAAGCTGCACTGCCCTGTCTATCGCCGCGTCGATCAGCGCACGATCTGCTGATGACGGCGGTTTCAGCACATAACCCACCACCGCATCGCGATGGCCGGGATGCCCGATACCGATACGGAGTCGCAGGAAGTCCTTGCCACCCAGCTGCGGGATCAGGTCACGCAAACCGTTGTGCCCGCCGTGACCGCCGTCTTTTTTCAGCCGCACCGTACCCGGCGGCAGGTCGAGATCATCATGCGCTACGAGGATGGCGTGCCGGGGAATCCGGTAAAAACCGGCCAGCGCGGCAACCGGCTGACCACTGCAATTCATAAAGTCCATGGGTTTCTGCAGCCGGCAGTCCGAGCCGCCAATGCTGCAACGCGCCGTGTCACTTTTGTACTTGCTCTCGGCATGAAATGTCGCGCCGTATTGACGGGCGACCGCATCCACAAACCAGAACCCGGCATTATGCCGGGTCTGTTCGTACTTGCTGCCGGGATTTCCGAGTCCGGCAATCAGCTGTATAGCTTGCGCCATACGCCGGGTCGCTTAGCTCTCGCCACCGGACTCTTCGGTACCGCCTGCGCCCTCGGCTGACTCGCCTCCTGCTGCGGGGGCCTCTTCCGTCTCTTCAGCAACACGTCGTACATGGATCGAAACCACGGTGTGATCATGATCCTCGCCCTTCGCCAGCTCGGTCAGGGCAACGCCCTCGGGAACCGTCACGCCGGACAGGTGAATGGAATCACCGATTTCCAGTGCAGAAATATCGACTTCAATGTATTCCGGCAGTTTGCTCGGCATACATTCGATCGCGACTTCCGTCATGTCGTGTGACACCAGGCCACCCGCCTTGACACCCGGCGCAACTTCCTCGCCGACAATGTGCAATGGCACATTGGTCTTGAGACTGGCGCTCATGTCGACACGCTGCAGGTCCATGTGCATGACAATGGGCTTGCTCGGGTGGCGCTGCATGTCACGCAAAATGGCCGGTGACTCATTACCGTCGACCTTGATGGTCAGAATGTGCGAATAAAACGCCTCGTGTTCCAGGTTACGCAACACCTCGTTATGCGCGAGCGTGAGCGCTTGCGGTTCCTTGTCACCACCATACAGGATGGCAGGCACCTTGCCGGCACGACGCAGGCGGCGGCTCGCACCCTTACCCGTATCCGTGCGCGACTCTGCAGTTAAATCGAAACTGATAGCCATGTTACTTCTCCAGATATACACACCTTGCGGTGCTGATTACGCTTTCCCGCGACCAGGAAAGCAGGTTTACGGCAATCCCCGGGGGAACGCCGCGGTTAAATTATGTCAGTCCATGTACAGCGAACTCACGGACTCCTCGTTACTGATGCGGCGCATCGTTTCCGCCAGCATCGCGGCAACACTCAGCTGCCTGATCCGGTCACAATTCTGTGCATCCTCGCGCAACGGAATCGTATCGGTGACGACCAGTTCATCCAGCTCCGATGCCTGGATATTCTCCACAGCGGACCCGGACAGCACCGGGTGCGTACAATAGGCAACAACGCGTTTTGCACCCCGCTCTTTCAGCGCCATGGCGGCCAGGCACAGCGTGCCGGCCGTATCGACCAGGTCATCCACCAGCACGCAGGTACGGTCTTCCACCTCGCCGATGATATTCATCACACGCGCCTCGTTCGGGCGCGGACGGCGCTTGTCGATAATCGCCAGGTCTGCATCATCCAGGCGTTTTGCCAGCGCCCGTGCGCGTACAACACCACCCACATCAGGCGACACCACCACAATATCCTGATACTTCTGTCGCCAGACATCGCCGAGCAATATCGGTGATGCATACACATTATCCACCGGGATATCGAAAAATCCCTGGATCTGGTCGGCATGCAAATCAATCGTCAGGACACGGTCGGCCTTGACCGTACCAATCATGGTGGCAACCACCTTCGCCGTAATCGGCACGCGCGCCGAGCGCGGACGTCGATCCTGCCGGGCATAGCCGAAATACGGAATAACCGCCGTAATCCTGTATGCAGATGAACGCCGCAATGCATCGATCATCACCAACAGTTCCATCAGGTTGTCGTTGGTCGGTGCGCAGGTCGGCTGCACGACAAATACGTCCTTGCCGCGCACGTTTTCCATGATCTCGACCTGGACTTCACCGTCACTGAAACTGTCGACGTGTGCGTCACCCAGTTGCAGCCGCAACTGGTCTGCGATCGCCTGTGCCAGCCGCGGGTTTGCATTTCCTGCAAACACCATCAAGCGGCTGTCTGAATCCGATGGAGGTATGCCGTTCATCATGACTTCCAGATCGTTTGTTTGAAGCTTGCGCCGCGTTAATTCAGGTTACTTAAACTTGTGTCGCTTCTGGCTGGGACGGCAGGATTCGAACCTGCGAATGCGGGGATCAAAACCCCGTGCCTTACCACTTGGCGACGTCCCAATAACTTTTAAAAAGCCTGCAGGACCTGCCATGCCATGTGCCATCCGTCCAGTCCGCTCGGCAGGATGACTCGGCCTGCGGCCTCGCCCTGCGGGCCGCCGCCGCTTCGCGGCGACGTTCTCTCGCGCTACGCGCTCGAGTCGAACCTGCGAATGCGGGGATCAAAACCCCGTGCCTTACCACTTGGCGACGTCCCAATAACTTTTAAAAAGCCTGCAGGACCTGTCATGCCATGTGCCATCCGTACAGGCCGCTCGGCAGGATGACTCGGCCTGCGGCCTCGCCCTGCGGGCCGCCGCCTTACCCCGCGATCATTGCAACGCAATGTGCAGGGATGACTGGTTCATGCCCCGCGCGATAAATGCGTCCCAGTGGTCGGGCGCCCGGTCTGCAACCGCCTGCGCATCCGACTCGGTCTCGAACGCGGCAAAGATACAGCTGCCGGTCCCTGTCATGCGGGCAGGCGCGTATTCGTTTAACCAGTTGAGAACTGCCGCCACTTCCGGATACCGCCTGCACACCACGGTTTCGCAGTCATTCCGGCCACCCTCCGAAAGAAGGTCGGCTATTGTCTTCTGCGGCGTGTCCCGTGTCAATTCAACGTCAGAAAAAATATCGGCAGTTGATACGCTTACGACCGGATTCAGGATCAGGAACCAGGGCTCAGGCAGGTCCACTGGCGTGAGAATTTCACCAACGCCTTCGGCAAACGCCGCCTGCCCGCGGACGAAGACCGGAACATCGGCCCCAAGCGCCAGACCAATCTCCGCTAACTCATTGATAGTCATACCCAGCTGCCACAGCCGGTTCAGCACCACCAGGGTGGTGGCGGCATCCGAACTGCCACCGCCCAGCCCCGCCCCGACGGGCAGGCGTTTGTCATTGTAGATGGTCACGCCGCTGCGGCAGCCGCTATGCGCCTGCAGCAGGCGTGCCGCCCGCACCACCAGGTCGGTATCCCCGTCGACCCCGGCCGGCGAGCCGGCCACGCTGATTTCGTCGCTGTCGTGGATGTCGAAATAGAGCCAGTCGGCCGCCGTGAGAAACTGGAAAATTGTCTGCAGTTCATGGTATCCGTCTGACCGGCGACCGGTTATGTGCAGCAGTAAATTTAGCTTGGCCGGGGCCGGCCAGGGTCCGCTGGCGGTCGCCGGCACAAGTGGCCGCTTCATGGCACAACCTGCGGCGCCAACCCGAATGCCCACCGGTCGATGACCAGCCGTACCGACACATCATCGCGTACCAGGCCCAGTCGCGCCGGCCAGAAAAGTTCGCCGACGGGTTGATAGCGCGTGTAACGGATCGTCCAGCCGGATTGTGAGAGTTGTGCCAGGCGACCGTCCGCCCCCATGACCGCCTCGAAGGAACCAGCCGGATCGGGTATGCCGCGCACCCAGTAGCGCAGGCCCTCAACAGGCAATTGCCAGCCGGTCACCTCGGCAAGCAGTGTATCGGCATCCGGTGCCGTGAATACCTGTTGCGCGGCATCGCGCAGCAATACGCCTGCGCTGTCCCCGGTTAACAGAAACCCGCCCTGCCCCAGCGGTCCGGACACGCGCAGCTGGAAACCGTCGACCTGTTCATCCCAGTCAACACCGGCATGCCAGCCGGATTCACCCTGCGTCAGGGAAATTCGACCCTGCAGCTGCCAGTTTGCCGGCAACATGGAGGCGCTGGGTAAATCGGTATGCGAAGCAGTAACAACGTCCGGGACCGGCGTGGTGGCACAGCCCGCCAGCAACAGTACCGGCAACAGGAACCTGATCAATCTCACGGGTTAAGGCGGTTGATGACTTCCAGCAGAACCGGGTTGTCAGGTGCGGCCTTGCGGGAAGTATTCCACACCTCTTTTGCGGCTGCGTATTCGCCACGCATCCACAGGACCTCACCGAGGTGTGCACCGATTTCGCTGTCACTGGACATATCCCAGGCCTTCTGCAGATATTCACGCGCCTTGTCCAGATCGCCCATGCGAAAGTGCACCCAGCCCATACTGTCGATGATCGCCGGGTCATCCGGCTCCTTCGCGTAAGCCCTGCTGATGTACTGCAATGCTTCCTCGTGGCGATCCGTGCGATCGGCCAGCGTATAACCAAACGCGTTCAGCGCACGGACATTGTCCGGATCAATCTCAAGGATGCGCCGCAGGTTGGTCTCTGCAACATCCAGCCTGTCGAGCTTTTCCGCGGCCAGCGAGTAGGAATAGAGGAGATCCAGGTCATCCGGACTGGTTTCCAGTGCGGCTTCATACAGCTGGTAAGCCTGCATATGCAGGTCGGCCTCCGTCAGCGCCTGCCCCTCAATAAGGTAGAGCTGGGAGGCCAGCTGGGGATTCTTCTGGCGCAGCGTACGCATGTGTTCCTGCATACGCACGAAATCGCCCTGCTTGACCATGAGCCCGGCCGCCCGCAACTGTGCCTGGCTCCAGTAATCACCGGACTCGACCTTTAGATACCAGTCCAGCGCCTGCTGTGCCTTGCCCTGCTCAGCGGTGGCATATCCCAGGTAATAATAGGCGTTTTGCACATGCTGCTTGAGTTCCAGCAGCTGCACGAGATGCTTCTCGCCGGCCTGGAACGCGCCGGTTTCCAGCTCAAGTAGCGCCAGTGAATACAGGGCATCGGCATGCGTGGGATCTATTTTCACGATCCTGCGAAATTGCTGCTTCGCGCCTTGCAGGTCTTCACTGTCCAGCAGCATACGTCCGTGTGCGAACAACAGGTCGGTATTTTTCGGTTGCTGGCGCACGGCGTCATCCAGCAGTGCGGTTGCCTCGGCCTTCTGCGATTGCCGCACCATGACCTGCGCCTTGAGAATGATGATATCGGCTGAGTCCGGCTGCAGCGCCAGGGCACGATTCACTGCATCCAGCGCAACTTCCGGCTGTTCTGCCACAACAGCCAGTCGACTCAGCGATGTCCAGGCATGGGGGTTGTCCGGATGACGGTCGACCAGTTTTTGGACGGCCGCCACGGCCGCCGACTTGTCCTCATGCCGCGCCAGCACGGCAGTCACCATGTGGAAACTCTCTTCCGGATCGTCGCTGTTGACCAGCATGTAATCCATCTGGGTGACCACTTCGTCCAGGTCTCCCTGCTGCAGTGCCAGCGCCGTCAGTGCCTTGCGTGCCTCCATATTGGCGCCATCGAGCGCCACCCAGCGCCGCGCCGCGCCAATGGCAAGATCATATTGCTTGGCGAATGACGCAATCTGCACCGCCCGTTCCGCCACGCGCGGGTCTTGCGCCTCACTGGCTGCCTGCAGGTATCGGGACACGGCCACATCCATGTCACCGCGCTGACCGGCAATTTCGCCAAGCAGGATGTCGTAAACCATGTCGCCGGAGAGTCGCTGCGCAGGCTCGAGCGGTGCCGGGGTGCCCGCCGCCGGCGCAGCCACCGGGGTGGCAGGCGGTTGCGGCGCAGGCGTGGCCACCTGTTCGTGGCCGCCAATGGCGGCACAGGAGAGCAGCATTACAGATATGGCCAGCACCGGCAAAATGCGCACGTACGGCCTGTTCGAAAATATCATTTTGACTTCCATCCGGACTATTCTATCAGTCTCGTGAATACCCTGTTAGGTGAATGGGTAACAATTTACCCGATATTCATGCCGGGTGCGCCCGGGCGCACACAGAGTGTGGACAACCCTGGCACGAAATTGATTCAACTTGTGTAAACTCTTCAGGCCATGCAGAATTTCGCGTTTGCTCCGGAAATCGTCCCAAACTGACATGTATCTGACCGTCCTCGGCATTAACCACCGTACCGCGCCCGTCGAGTTGCGCGGCCAGGTGGCGTTCCCGCCCGACAAGGTGGGACTGGCACTGGCCGAGTTGCGCCAGCTTGACGGGATTCACGAGGCGGCGATTCTGTCGACCTGCAACCGCACCGAGCTGTACTGTACCCGCGAGGAAAGCGGCACCGATAGCCTGGCCGAGTGGCTTGGCAATTTTCACCGCCTGCCACCGGGCAGCCTGCAGCCACACCTGTATGCCTACCAGGGCGAACCTGCCGTACGGCACGTGTTCCGGGTGGCGGCCGGCCTTGATTCGATGATCCTCGGTGAACCGCAAATTCTAGGGCAGATGAAGGACTGCTACCAGCAGGCGCTCGACTCGGGCAGTATCGATACCCTGGTAAACCGGCTTTTCCAGCACACGTTTTCGGTCGCCAAACAGGTCCGTACCGACACCGCCATTGGCGCCAGCCCGGTATCGGTGGCGTTTGCGGCAGTCAGCCTCGCGCGGCAGATTTTCGGTGACCTGGCCCGCCACACCGCGCTGCTGATCGGCGCCGGTGAAACCATCGAGCTGACCGCGCGCCACCTGCATGACCGCCAGACCGGCAAACTCATTATCGCCAACCGCACGGTCAGCCGCGCACATGACCTGGCTGCCCAGTTCGGCGGCTACGGAATCGGCCTGGAAGAAATCGCCACACACCTTGCCGAGGCCGATATCGTTATCGCCTCGACCGGCAGCAGTTCCACACTGCTGGAAAAGGCCACTGTCGAAAATGCCCTGCAGAGCCGCAAGCACCGGCCGGTACTGATGATCGACATCGCGGTACCCCCCGATATCGATCCGGCAGTCAGGGAACTCGACGACGTCTACCTGTATACCGTCGATGACCTGCAGCAGGTCATTGAAGAAAACATGCGCTCACGCCAGGAAGCGGCGGACCAGGCCGAGGAGATCATCGAGGCACAGGCCGGGCGATTCATGGCGTGGACGCGCTCGCTGGATGCAGTGCCCACGCTCTGCGCCTACCGCGAACATGCGGAATCGCTCGGCGAGGCCGAACTCAATCGCGCCCGGCGCTTGCTGGCGGGCGGCACCCCGCCGGAAGAGGTGATCGAGCAGCTCACGCGCAACCTGGTACGAAAACTCACGCATGAGCCCAGTGTAAATATGCGCGATGCCGTTGCCGAAGGCGAAACCGAATTGCTGGAAGCCATCCGGACACTGTTCCGGCTGGACAACGGTAAGGACAGCAAGTAAAGGCTTCCATGCAAACCAGCATCATAAAGAAACTCGAGACGATTGAAGAACGCCATGACGAGGTGGGCGCACTGCTGGCCGATGCCGACACCATCTCGGACCAGGACAGGTATCGCCAGTTGTCGAAAGAATATGCACAGCTTTCGCCGGTAGTGGAGGCCTTCAGTGCCTGGCAGCAGGCGAATGGTGACGCGGACTCCGCTGCAGGCATGCTCAAGGACCCGGACCCGGACATGAAACACATGGCCGAGGAAGAACTGCAGCAGGCGCGCGAACGTATCGGAGCCCTGGAACTGGAATTGCAGAAACTGCTGTTACCGAAAGACCCGCATGACAACAGCAACATCTTTCTTGAAATACGTGCCGGCACCGGCGGCGACGAGGCCGCAATCTTCGCCGGTGACCTGTTTCGCATGTACTCCCGCTATGCGGAACTGAACAAATGGCAGGTCGAAGTACTGAGTGAAAGTGCCGGCGAGCACGGCGGTTATCGTGAAATCATCGCCCGCATCATCGGCCAGGGCGCCTACTCGAAACTCAAGTTCGAATCCGGCGCGCATCGCGTTCAGCGGGTACCGGAAACCGAATCGCAGGGCCGTATCCACACCTCGGCGGCCACCGTGGCGATCCTGCCGGAAGTGGAAGAGATCGATAAAATAGACATTAACCCGGCAGACCTGAAGGTCGACACCTTCCGTGCCTCCGGCGCCGGCGGCCAGCATGTCAACAAGACCGATTCGGCCATTCGCCTGACGCACCTGCCCACCGGTATTGTCGTTGAATGCCAGGATGAACGCTCACAACACAAGAATCGCGCCCGCGCCATGTCGTTGCTGTCCGCAAAGCTGCTCAGTGTCGAGCAGGAGAAACAGAAGTCACAGGAATCGGCAACGCGGCGGCAACTGGTCGGCAGCGGCGACCGCTCGGAACGTATCCGCACCTATAATTTTCCACAGGGCCGCATGACCGATCACCGCATCAACCTGACAGTCTACAAACTCGATGACTTCATGGCCGGCAACCTCGACCTGGCCATCGAGCCGCTGATTAACGAATACCAGGCCGACCAACTCAGCGCACTGAATGAACAAGGCGCCTGATACATCACCGATACGCGAACTGCTGGACCAGGCGGCACAACGGATAGACAGCGATTCGCCCCGCCTTGACGCCGAGGTCCTGCTTGCCCACGTACTCGACAAACCGCGCAGCCACCTGCTGGCCTGGCCGGACAGGATCCCGGAGGCGGCACAACAGGCACGTTACCGCAAACTGATCGAGCGCCGCGCCGGCGGCGAACCGGTTGCCTACCTTACCGGCGAACGCGAATTCTGGTCATTGCCGCTGACCGTCACGCAGGACACGCTCATCCCGCGACCGGAAACCGAAACACTGGTCGCAACGGCACTCGAACATTTGCCAGCTGACAGCCATGCACGGGTAGCCGATCTCGGCACCGGCAGTGGCGCCATCGCGCTGGCCATTGCGCACGAACGGCCCGCCTGCCATGTCCGCGCCTGCGACCGGTCGGCAGCCGCGCTTGCGGTTGCCGCAGGCAATGCCCGTCAACTGCAGCTGGACAATATCGAATTCGCCAGCGGCGACTGGTGCGCGGCACTTGCGGGCGAGTGCTTTGATCTCATCGTCAGCAACCCGCCGTACATAGCCGCTGCCGACGAGCACCTCGCGTGCGGCGATGTCCGCTTTGAACCGCAGGACGCGCTGGTCGCCGGTGATGAGGGCCTTGATGACATTCGCCGGATCGCTGCCTGCGCACGCAGCCACCTGTGCGACAACGCCTTGCTGATGCTGGAGCACGGCTTTGACCAGCGCGAGCCGGTAGCGCGGATACTGGCAGATCACGGCTATCGCGACATCGTCTGCAACAACGACCTGGCCGGCCGGGCACGCGTGACAGTGTGCCGGAATGGCGGTGATTAGCTGCCCTGGTTCCGGCAAAAAACCACACCGAAAGCTTGCTATTTCCACGTACCGGGGTCAGGATTAAGGCGTGCTTGAAAAACTGAAACAGCGCACCATCTGGCTCGCCGATTCAGACAGTCATTCTGACATCCTCGAGTCCGCCGCCGCCCTGCTCCGCGACGTGAAGGGCGTTATTCGCGTTCGCATCAAGACACCTGACAAACTGGTCGTCAGCTACAACGTTCGCCAGATCACCCTGCAAACCATCACCGCCCTGCTCGAGGAATTCGGCTACACAATGCGCACCAGCCTGTTCTGTCGGCTCATGCGCAGCATGTGCTATTACATTGAAGACATCGAGTGCAATGAAAGCAAACATGACCAGGCCGAATACACCCGTGACGCCTTTATCAATCGATACCTGACCCGCGAGCACGGTTGCCGCGATCACCGGCCGGATTACCTGCGGCGGTATTTGTAGCAGTCTGGTAAATTGCCGACCGGGAAGTCAGGCTGGATCGCACGTTTCTTATTCAGAATATCCTCGCAATGTATTTTTTATTTCTTGCCGCAGGAAAAGAGCACTAACTCACGACAGCGCCATGAAACCAATTTAATACTGCGATAACAGAATTAACTAATACGCATAATCAATCTAAGTTCAAATATCAGACATTTATTCCAGAGGAAATTCCCCTCTCCCTCCGGGAGAGGGTCAGGGAGAGGGAATATAAAATCCAACAGGTTCTTTTGTTTGACCCCCTCTCCCCAACCCTCCCCCTGAGGGGGAGGGAGCTTATAAAACAGCAACAAGACCGCCCCCTTTTATCCCAATGTCGGGCACGGGCTATACTGCCCACCATGAACGATGACCAGTTACTCCGTTACAGCCGGCAGATCATGCTGCCGCAGGTCGATATCGCCGGGCAGGAGACGCTACTCGCAGCCCGCGCCCTGATTGTCGGTGCCGGCGGACTCGGTTCACCGGCCGCGATGTACCTTGCGGCCGGCGGCATCGGCCAGCTGGTCATTGCAGATCATGACACGGTCGAATTATCCAACCTGCAACGCCAGTTGCTGCATCATGACAGCGATCTTGGCCGCAACAAGGCGGCTTCGGCAAAAGACACGCTGGCCGCAGTCAACCCGGGCCTAGCGATCACCGCGATCCCGGAAAAACTGGCCGGCAAGCGACTGGCAACAGAAACCGCAGCCGCCGACGTGGTAGTGGACTGCAGCGATAATTTTGCCACCCGCTTCGCCATCAACCGGGCCTGCGTCGAACATCGCACACCACTGGTGTCAGGCGCCGCCGTCCGCTTCGAGGGCCAGCTAGCGGTATTCGACAAGCGGCAGGATGAAAATCCCTGCTACCGCTGCCTGTATGAGGAAGGTCACAACGAGGATGAAACCTGCACCGACAACGGTGTCCTGTCACCCGTGGTCGGCATTATCGGCGCCATGCAGGCGCTGGAAGCACTCAAGCTGCTGCTGTCGATAGAGAGCAACAGCGTCGGGCGGTTGCAGCTATTTAACGGTTTAACCAGCGAGTGGCGCACGCTGACACTGTCACGCGATCCCGCCTGCCCGGTGTGCGGCACAGGACAGGCGCAGCAGGCTGCGACGGATTAACCCGGTTCGGGTCAAGCCGTGACCGGCACCGCTGACAATTTAAATCCGAGCGCTGCCAGTATGCGGCGCAACTCCGGATCATCTGTTTCCAGCACCAGCTCGATCTCCGAAAACTCCCGCCTGGCCGGGTACTCCTTGCGCAGTTGATCGAACCTGGCCGCCCGTGCGTCCTTATCAAGCTGCCTGATTGCGCGCAGCGCCGCGTCATCCACACGAATATCGTACGTCGCCAGCACGGCCGCGCGCACGGCCGCCAGCCGGCCATGACTGCTGTCAATCGTCAGGACCGGAGACGCCGGCACGGCATCGGCTACCTGCCAGCGGACTGTCTCCCCGAAGAAATCGCACGCGGCATGGTAAATCATGTCGGTGCCACGCAATTTGCCATCCAGGCTATAGCCCGCGATGTGCGGTGTCGCGAGCGCCACCCTGTCCATCAGCGACAGGCTGATCGACGGCTCGCCTTCCCAGACATCCAGCACCGCCGCCGCATCACCATGCGCAGCCAGCCACGTTTCCATTGCCGGGTTATCGGCGACCGCACCGCGCGAGGTATTCAACACGATTACACCCGGCTTGAGTTGCGCCAGCAGACCGGCATTAATGAGGTGGTGCGTCGGCCAGCGTCCCGTGCGTGTATACGGCACATGCACGGTAATAACATCCGCCTGCAGCACATCGGCAAGACTCACGAAGTCGTCGTGCCCGCCCTGCGCCTGCAGCGGCGGGTCATTCACCTGGCAACGCATACCCAGCGCCTCGAGTCTCGCGCGCACGCGTGAGCCCACATTGCCGTGACCGATAATACCGACGGTTTTGTCTGCCGGGTCAAACCCCAACCGTTCCGATAGCACCATGATCGCACTGACAACGTACTCGGCAGCAGAGGTGGCATTGCTGCCGGGCGCCGTGGCAAAACCAATCCCATG
>Ga0224506_10002335_pt1 | contig 12954 bp, 17 predicted proteins | sample SF_Jan12_sed_USG_2_FD_169108 | JGI IMG/M metagenome (GOLD analysis project Ga0224506, IMG submission 169108) | Sediment microbial communities from San Francisco Bay, California, United States - SF_Jan12_sed_USGS_8_1 | ecosystem: Environmental > Aquatic > Marine > Sediment | place: USA... | reverse complement strand
GATAGTATACTTTTTTTTTAAAAAAAACACCATAAAGCACTAGTTGGTTTCTTCTAGGAACAGAAACTGAAGCTTCTATTTCTTAACTCTTCGGTACAGAAAGAAGGCTATGATTACAACTATCAACGCGTCTAGGATCAAAAAGGGGCTGTTCAGCAAGGAATCTCCAAAGGAAAGTGGAAGTTCGAAGGTTAAAATGTCTCCTGTGACTTGAACGTTGGTTGCTGCCGCGGGCAGTATGAAGTAACATGCTGGATCGATGGTGTTTGAATCTGTAAAGTTATGATAGTAGGCTGGATGCGTTTTGGCGTTTAAGGTGTAATTGATTCTTTGCCACCGCTCTACCGGTTCGCCGAAATATTCATTAAAGTTTAGTGAAAATCCGTTAGTTAGGTTAACTTGGAATTTTCTCCATTCCGTCCTCACATGGTATGTCTTAGTCATAGCCTTCGTGTTAACTGTGAAGTTTAGGATATCTGAACCGGTCAAAGAGAAAGCCACGTATATCGACGATGTTGAATTGTTGAAAACTACGGGTTGAGTGTAAACATCTACGTGCGTTAGATTTTGCTGTTTAAGTTTCTTTAAGATGATGTTCGGGATTGTTGATGTGTTAATCAGGTTCCCATTCTTGATCGTCCAGTAAATTGTAGAGTTGATGTTTTCCAAATCAAAGGCAACGTGGATGTCTTGATCTATTATGGCTTGAACCGTAACCGAAGCATGAACAGATGTAATAAACGTAACCATCAAAAGAAAAAACAGCAGATGCGCACAGACTATTTTTTTCATATAATTCTTCTCCAGCTTCCCCAGTCAAATCCAAGCATTGTTGACATACCTCCAAATCTTCCATAAAACCTTTATCATTTCCGTTTCAGCACAGCCGTCCTTTTCTTGAAGATTCTCTTCAACTCTTTGACCGGATCATGGTGTCCGTCTACCTTCAGGTCAAGAATGGGACGGGTTTTTATCTGTTGCTGGCTTGCTATCATTAACGCAGCGGACATTCTTCCTCTTTTGTCTCCTCCAGCCTCTTGTCCAGCTTCCAAGGCTTTCAACAATCTTTCAGCTAATTCTCCTTCTGAATTTTCAAAGGTTTGAGCCATAGCCTCTATTACTTGACTACTGACGAGCATGTTTCCGGCAACCACATAATCTTTGCCGACCAGATGTCCCTTCCAGCCAATGTTTTCTTTTCCAGTGAAGGCAGCGGTTCTTCCTTCGCTGTCTATTATAATTACTTGTCTCGATTCTCTATCTGGGTCCTCATTTAGCATGGCTTCTAGGGCTGCTTGCGGAGACAAACCTGCCTTCAACAGTTTTAAACCGTTTATCCCGTAGAAAATGTTGGTTTTGGCTTGGGTCGCTATGGCGCCAACCCCTGCTTCTACGTGGGGAACTCGGCTTCCAACAGCTGGGACGGCGGTTGAGACGCAAACACCCAGCGTTAACGTTTTTGGGCATCTGGCAACCATGGAAAAAGTCGTGGAAGTATCCCTCCTGTCAATTAGGTATGTATTTGCTTGAAACTTTTAAGAGCAGAGGTTGCTATTCTCATATATTCTATGGAGAGAGAGTGTTGATACCTTTCGATATGGCTTTGCTGTCGCCCATAGCCTTTCTTGTTGGAATAATCGCGGCGATGACTGGTGTGGGGGGCGGCGTTTTCGTTGTACCCCTTCTGTCTCTGGCCTACGGTTTTTCTTCCCATCAAGCTATTGGAACGAGCCTCGCAACGATAGTCTTTACTTCCCTATCCTCTGCCATAGGATATTGGAGACAAAAGAGAGTTGACTATAAAGTTGGTTTGATTCTAACTCTTACAACAATTCCTGGAGCCTTCGTAGGAGCGTATCTAACCAGCTTTATCGAAGAAAAACTTTTGGGACTCATTTTCGGCGTTTTCCTAATTTTCGTTGCCTTACGCATGGCTTTTCAATTCAATCTTTACCGTATTCCAATTCCAAGGATAGGAAAGATTTGGCACCGCAAGATCGTGGACTCTGGTGGCGCCATTTTTGAATATGACACGAATGTAAACTTAGGTTTGGTGTTAAGTTTCTTCGGCGGTCTTTCATCGGGTCTTTTAGGCCTAGGTGGTGGAGCTCTCATGGTGCCTATACTACATCTCACAATGAACTTTCCTATGCATGTTACAGTTGCGACTTCAATGTTCATTATGGTTTTAACTTCAATATCCGGGGCCGCAACGCACTTTTCATTGGGTAATGTTTACATCAGCTATGCAGTTTTTCTCTGCATAGGAGTGATTTTTGGCGCTCAGCTTGGGGCCTACTTTTCTAAGAAGATTTCTGGAAAGGGTCTTAGAAGAATGTTTGGAATGGTTTTGTTTCTAGTAAGCATAAGAATGATTTTGAAATTCATATGAAAACGACGGCGTTGAATGGCCACTTCCAGAAAGATTACTGTTTTGCTGATGCTCGTAACTAATTTGGAATTGTGCATAAATTGTGTACAAAATGTAGTGTTATCACTATGGAAAGAGGAGGAAGCTTTGAAAAATATGAGGATGGGAGGTTTTTACCTTGGTTCTGTGGGTCTACTTAGATATACCCAGATCACTACTAGGCATGTTGTTATCAAAGCGCCAGCGATCCCTGATAGAACCCACTCAGCGGTAAATATTGACGGAAAGACAGCTAAGAGCCAAGGCCACACTGTGTGGTAAATGACGTTGGCTGAGACTCCACCTACGAACCCTAACAAGGCAAATATCCCGAGTGTCTTTAATCTGTCACCCATTGTAGTCACCTTGTTTTAACAGTTAAATTTTCGTGCTTTTGAGTCTAACTTACACGAAACTGTTTATTCAGGCAACTGCGCCTTGCCTCTCTTTCCATCCAAGATTTAAAGCTCAAAACGACGGCGAAACATGGATATGCTGCTAGGTATATACGTGAATGATTTCTACATGTTAACAATGTAATAATACGTTTTAAACAACCTCTTTTTGTGAGGAATTAAAATGTCTGAAAAGTTTGCTAAAAAATGGGGAGAAGGAATAGACGATACGCCTGTCACTACGAGGATCAAAGAAGCTGTTCGTCCTCCAGGTCCATTGAAACCACGCCTCGATTACGCCATAAAACGCATTGACATACAGATTCAAAGACTTGACAAGGCAACCGACCGCTTCTCAGAACGCGACAAATCAATATTCGCAAGAATCGTTAACGCCTACTCAAAACATGACATGGCGCGGGCCAACGTTTTCGCCAACGAACTGGCTGAAATACGGAAAATGGAAAGGATGATAATCCACGCGAGACTAGCCCTAGAGCAGATCGTTCTCAGGTTAAGCACTGTTTCAGAGCTTGGCGACGTCGTTAGCACACTGGCTCCAGCAATTGGCGTGTTACGTAGCGTCAAAAGCGGAATGTCTGCAGTCTTTCCAGAAGCCGAAAGAGAACTTGGAAGCATTGGAAACTTGCTCAGCGGAATAATTATGGACGCTGGCCACAACACTGGTATGAACATAGACTTCCAGACAGCGGGTGAAGATGCCCAGAAAATCTTGAACGAAGCAGCCACGGTTGCGGAACAGAAAGTCAAAGAAAAATTCCCAGAGTTACCCACTGGCATACCTACCTTCGGTGAGGCGTCTCAAACCGAAACCTAGCTACCCTAAAAACACTTGACCATTCACTGATATCAAGGAGGTGAAACCACGTCAAAATCCAATTCCAACCCTTTTCTCTTTGTCGGCAAGCCAGTTAAGGATGAATACGGACGACAAATCGGCCGAATAGCATCATTTAGAGTAACCCCTACCGGTCGCGTAGACGGGATCTTCATAGAGCACGGGGACGGAGAATTTCTTAGCTATCCAAGCGACCACTTTAAGATAGAAAATGGTGACTTTGTGATTTTGCCGCCGCTTAAATTGAGGGCAAAAACTCTCTGTCAGCAGATACCTCTGATCTGGCGAAAAGATCAGGCTTTGAACGAGCTTGTAGAAAAGAAAAAGATTCCGCCGGAAATGTTTGATGATCTCCACAACAACTTTGAAGGAGCTTTAAATCAGTTAAAAACAGACGCTAAAACCGTTATGAATGACACCGATAAACAGATCACTAAATGCACAAAACAAATACAAGAACTCCACTCAGCTTTAATAAATCTAGAGATTGAACGTGAAATCGGCAGAACCGACGACGAATCATATCAGAAGGCATTAGGAATGATACAGTGGGGATTGAAGGGTGTTAACGCCGAAAAAAGCGACCTAGAAGCTTTGAAGAGCAAGTTATCCAACCTACTTCTTGGAGAAAAAACAGTGAAACCTGAAACGCCAACACAGAAGGAGACGCAAGAAGCAACTGCTCCTGCTTCTCCAAACCTCCCAGAACCCCCAGTTGTTGTCCACGTGAGGAACCCGAACAAACAGAGTTCATAATCACTAAAGCCTGTGAGGGATCGCCATCAAAAACCCTTTCCGTCCTCCTCCAACACTTGAGGAAGTGATCTTCGAGGCAGTGCCGAAACTCAAGACTCAACGGTTTAAAATAGAGCAAGTCATCGTTAGATTGCGCCAAAGAGATACAGTTCTCTTCAAAACTTGCTCAACAGCCCTAAAAGCAAAAAACAAGGAACGAGCAACAATTTTTGCTAACGAGCTAGCGGAAATCAGAAAACTGACTAAACTCATCTCGCAGACCCAAATCCTCGTAGAACGCGTAATTCTAAGACTCGAAACACTCAAAGAATTGAGCGCAGCCTTCGCAGATCTGAAGCCGGCTCTTAGAATCCTTCACATGGTGACGAAGCGCCTCACAATAATCATGCCTCAAATGGCGTATGAAATGGAAAGGGTGAATGAAAGCATAAACGAAACGCTAGCCATGACCACCATCAGTTCTACGGAACTAAATATGCCAATAGACGTGAAAACTCCAGGCGGTGAAGAAGTTCTTAAAGAGGTCTCCGCGTTTCTGGAACAAAAGTTAACGGATAAACTTCCTGAGCCACCCATTTCTGCTTCAGTCATGGAAAAACCTCAACCTCGACGCGTGGAAAAAGTAAGACAAATGGTTGCCCTCACCGCCACTTGCTCTGAAGTTTGTGAACAAAGAGAACCTCAAAACTACGTATCTTACAGAGACACGGAATTAAAACGTGTTTCCTTGACGGTTCAAGAGTCTTTGGAGGAAACAGTTCTGGAATACGCCAAGAAGCGCGAAGGGCAAATCGACATCACCCAATGCGCATTTGAACTGAACGTTCCATGCGGAGAAGTGGAAAAAGCCCTGGAAAAATTGGGTGTGCAGGGCAAGATAAAGATTGAGCGGTGACCGTCATGAGCGCATCCCACGAACTTGAAAAAGCTGCAACAAGCTATGCGCTTGAGGCAGTTCGCCTCGATAAACAAGGCGCCAGAGGAATGGCCATCACTATGTATCAGAAGGCCATTGAAACCCTTCTAAAGCTCGTCCAATTATACCCTGAATATGGTCTAAACAGGGTTTACATTCAACGTGCAATGGCATATCAAGAAAGAATAAAAGCTCTGCAAGGAGTTGGACCCATTGAGCCGCAACCAGAAAAAGCAGCTGACGTGATAGGTCCCTCAGGAGCAAAAGAAAAGGCAAGTTACGATGAGCTTGTGCTCAAAGAAAAACCTATGGTAAACTGGGATCAAGTTGTTGGTTTGGAGCAGGCAAAGAAAGCAGTTAAGGAAGCCATCATTTATCCCGTTGAGAGACCGGATTTATTCACGTTAGGATGGCCTAGGGGAATCCTTCTTTTCGGTCCGCCTGGCTGCGGAAAAACCTTGCTAGCCGCTGCGGTGGCCACAGAGATCGACGCAACCTTCATCTCAGTGGATGCAGCCTCCATCATGTCAAAATGGCTAGGAGAAGCTGAGCAAAATGTTGCAAGGCTTTTTGTGTCAGCTAGAAAGTCTGCTAATAACGGACGTCCATCCATAGTTTTCATCGATGAATTAGATTCATTAATTGGAATGCACTCAACTGAGGTTGGTGGAGAAACCCGAGTTCGCAACCAGTTCCTTAAAGAGATGGACGGAATTATAGATAAGGGCAAGAACATTCATGCTTACGTGGTCGGAGCTACCAACAAACCTTGGGCTTTGGACTGGCCCTTCATAAGGAGATTTCAGAAGCGAATAATAGTTCCCCTACCGGACTATGAAGCCCGTTTAGAAATGCTTAAACTATACACAACTCATCTAAAATTGGCGCCGAATGTAAACCTTGATGAATTCGCTAGGTTGTCCGAAGGATTTTCTGGAAGCGACATACGTGACATATGTCAATCAGCTCACCTAAAGGTTATTGGAGAACTCTTCGAATCGGGCCTAGCAAGCGATAAACAAGCTCAGCCGAGACCCATATCCATGGACGACTTCAGAATGATCTTGGAGGAAAGGAAGCCTAGTGTTTCCTTAGACATGGTGGCATCCTATAACCGATGGTTTGACGCCTTTAAAGCTCTCTAGCATGGAAGTAAGTCAGAAGTTAAACCTAGGCTCTGGTCATGTGGCTCTTGGAAAGGTTTAGAGAACTGTCTTTTCTTCGACAGTAGCTGAAAAACTCCTTTCTCTCTTAAGCAACTTTCAGCAATTATTTTTCTAAACCCCAAAAAGGCCACGTTACTTCACTCGTGCCTAGAAAAGCTCTTAATAATTACTGAAATCCTCTCGTCTCCTTTGATGGCAATCCCTTTCAATGTTGAAATCATTCCAAGAATTGTGTTTCTCATAATCTTCTGAACAAAAGGATTTAATGGCAAAACGCGTTCGTCGATCTGAATTTTTAGTTTTTCTTCGCGTTTCCGTTTTCTTTCAACCAAAACCGCGGCTTTTTGGTTCACTAGATCCACCAGCTTTTCAGGCTCTTTAAGCACGTCAACGTAAGGAATTTTTGGTTTCGCTGCTTCGGTCGGAATGGGGCCGACGAGGGTCAGTATGGGTTTATAGTGTCCAGAAGCCTCGAGAACCTCGTCTGTTGTTTTAACAGCCACTATTTTCGGCACGGTTAGATTTTGTCCGATTAGCTTCTTAAACCCTTCAATGATCATGATTTCCACATCATCTTCGCATTCTGTAACTAGCTGTTCTAGGCTGTATTTTGTGGTGTCGGCTTTTCTGATGACCGTTAGTTCGTTGGGTGCTACGCTTATGACGGTGCGGGCTCCGGCCTTGGCGTGCCTCCATGTGTCTTTTCCCTTGGTGTCTATTGTAAAGTCTGTTTCGGGTATGTGCTTAACAGTGGCGACTTTGTATCCCATTTTTGTTAGTCCTCTAACTAAGGTTTCTACGGCTGTGGTTTTGCCTGATTTTTTGCTTCCAACGACGGCGACTATGAACATGCTGTTTTCTCGCTCCTCTTGCGTATTAGAAGGTTTCTGAAATTTAAATTAGAATGTTCAACTTCACTTGTGCGGGCGAAGGAGAAACTCAGGTATGTTTAGGGTCTGTATCCGTTTAGGATGCTGATTGCTAAAACCGCCTCCGTAATATCTGCTGTTGTCCCAGGACTCAGCCTGTGGGCTGGATCTTTGAGTTTTTTGTCGAACTTCCGAAGGAGATTTCTTCCAGATGGAGTTGTTAAGCCACCTTTTTCTAACACCCGCCCAGCCTCGGCTGAAATTCTCTTTGCCTTGGCTAAACCTACTTTTCGACTGATGAAGGTATCCGGGACTTCGGAGAGAATTTTTAGGAAGGCGTGCACTGTTGCCGTGTTTACGTCCGTCGTCTCTTTGAGTTGTTGAGTAAAATATGGGTGGCCCAAGTCAAAGGTGATGGGGTAGTTGTTTACCCACTCATATGCGATGGAGTCGTATGCGGAAGCGATTTTAAACACTTCTAAAAGAGTTACGTGCTCGTCCAGAATTTTCTGTTTCGAAGCTGGATCCGTCACATCGAGTTTTGGAGCTTTACCCAAGCCGCTTGGTTTGGCGATTTGTATTGCGTCGTAAACATTTACTGCGTCCATCGGAGTGCTGGATTCAACGATCACCTTCATGGTTTTTCTGAGTTTGGATGGGGAAAACTTCTCTTCAGCGAGCATTCCAGCAGCAACTGCTATCGGTGAAAGCAAGATTATTGCTCCTAAAAGCGTGTTTCCATCACTCTGCCACAAACTTACGCTCTTGACAGCATCCTTGATTATTGTTCCGATTCCAACATCGGTTGGGTTGATCTTTCCTTCAGAAACCTTGATTCCCTGTTCAGCTGCGTGTTTAAAGTGTGGTGCCACGGCAACGGCTGATGCCAAAAAATGTTCGTATCTGGTCTCTTGGAAATCAGCGGTTCGATGAACGTTTCCAGGCTTTGGATAAGCACTAACTTCGAGGAGAATAGCTAGTTCTAGGCATCTGGAAACGTGTTCTGCTGTTTCTGTGGATGAACTGAAACTCATGATGATTAACCTCGAAATTACACTGTACCGTGATTTTGTATGGTGAAGTTTAATTAACCTTATGTAGAAAATGACACTCCGTCTTCTTTTGGTTACACAGCGTCTTTTGGGTTTATTTTCGCCGCCGGAAGATTTTGGCGCCATTTCTTTTGCTATTTGGAGAAAGGTTGAGTTTTTTGCCGCAGGCCACGATTAATTGATCGATCTTGAATTGTTTCAGGTAAGCGGCGAGTATTGTAGATTCATATTTCTATACAGTTCTCCCATACGCCATGGATATTGCAATAGGCGAGAGCGCAAAAAGCTTTGAATTCTTCTGTAGGTACTTGGAATCTAACGTTTGGAGCTGTGAAAGTTGGTGCGAGTGCTGTTCTTCCTAGAGAAATTACTTGACTGTCTTTTTTCACGCCGTAAAGTTCTACCCAAGCAATGTGATGCTCTACTGTGTTGGGGTGTGGTACTTCTTTTCCTACGATCACCCGCACAATGTCTACTCCTTTTCTAGCTCCCTCGCCAATTTCAATGATTGGAACATGCTTTTCTTTTCCTTCAGCCTCTTTACTTTTCAATATCTCTCCAAACTTCATTCTTTCACCTCCTTTTTGATTATTTCAATGTTCTTATGCTTCACCCTCCTTAGATGTCGCTGGGGGCGTAAATACCCGTGCCGCAAGCTCTTTGTCAATCATAAACAACCCATTACCTTCTTTTCCGACAAGTTTCAACTTAGAGATGATTTCATTGTCATTAGCTTCTTCTTCGATCTGTTCGGTGACAAACCATTGGAGAAAGATGTTCGAGGCATGGTCCTTTTCCTCAATCGCGAGATCAACGAGATCATTGATACATTTTGTAACGAACTTCTCGTGCTCCAAGGTCTTCTCAAACATTTCCAAAGGCGATCCAAACTCTGTCGGCGGTTGTGCAACAGCCATAAGCTTAACCTGTCCGCCCTGATCATTGATATAGTCGTAAATTTTCATTGCATGCACCATCTCCTCCTGATACTGAACCATAAACCAATTGGCAAATCCCTTCAGTCAAACAAAGGTGCTGTGCGCAGACATGGAAAGATACAGATACGCTGAATAAATCTCATTGTTGACCTGTTTATTCAACGCCTCCGTCATTCTCTCACTTAACATATTATCACCTCCCTTTCAATCCATCAGGTTATGCTCCTTATGCTTCTCTAAAATCTCATCAGCCAACCTATCTAACGCCCTAAAATCTTCTTCCTTAGGAAACCCCTTTACCACGACGGGATCAAGCAACTCAACCTTCAAGTTAGACAACATCTCCGTAATCCGTTCAACCATTCTGCTACCCCAGCCATAAGACCCGATTATTGATGCAAACTTTAGTTTTGGTCTCAAAGCATTTGCAAGATAAACCGCATGAACAACATTCGGATGGGGCCCGACTAAGACCGTGGGTGAGCCTATTACAATCGTTGCGGCATCCACCAAGGCTATTGCTAATTTTCCGATATCCGTTTTGGCCAGATCGAACTGTTTCACGGTTATGCCTCTTTCAACTAAAGCCCCAACAAAGTGTTTCACCATTTCTTCAGTGCTACCGTGCATTGAGACATAGGGCAACACAACGATGTTCTTAGGCGGAGCGTAAACCCAGTCTCTATACGCTTCAAGTATAAACTCTGGCTTGTCATAGATGGGGCCGTGGCTCGGTGCTATCACATCTATTTGCAAATCTTTTACTTTCCCCAAATTCTTCTGAATTACTGTTCTAAACGGCATCATGATTTCAGCATAATATCTCTTGGCCGCTTCGTAAACTGTTGCTTCATCAGTAACATACAAGTCAGATGTTGCAAGATGAGAACCAAACAAATCGCAGGGGAAGAGCATTCTGTCTTCTCTTAAATATGTGAGCATTGTCTCTGGCCAATGAACCCAAGGAGCATGAATAAACTCTAAGGTTTTGCCCCCTAACGATAGGATTTCCCTATCTTCCACGGTCACAATTTTGCTTTCAGGAATTAGGAGCAAGTCCATGAGCAGACTTTTACATTTGGGCGTTGCCACAACCCTTGCATTTGGATACCGCTTCAATATTCGAGGCAGTGTTCCTGAATGATCTTGTTCCGCATGATTTGCAATAACAAAATCTATGTTTTTAACATCCAGCTGATTTAGGTTGTCTATCAACGCATTTGCCATAGTTGGGTCAACGGTATCTATCAGAGCCGTTTTTTCACTGCCCTTGACTAGATAAGCGTTATAACTTGTTCCATCGGGAAGCGGAATAAGTTCGTCAAAAAGTCGCCTATCCCAATCAACCGCTCCAACCCAGTAGATATTCTCTCTTAGTTTTCTTGGCTTCATTTTATTCTACCTTTTCAAACTGATCTTTTGTTGCTCCGCAAACTGGACAAACCCAGTCATCCGGCAGTTCTTCAAACGGGGTTCCTAGCGGTATTCCAGATTCTGGATCTCCCTTCTCTGGATCGTATATATACGCGCAAATGGTGCATCTATACTTCGCCATTTTATCGCCTCCTTTCTTTTCTTCTTCTATGTAAGTTGGAGCTGTCTTTGGAGTCACACCTCTTTTTATTTTATGATAATAAGCATAGGTCATAGGTTCCTCGTCAGTGAGGATTTCGGCATCAACCACTTTTCCAATGAAAATGGTGTGTGTGCCCCCATCAACTTCTTTAATCACTTTAGCCTCCAAATATGCAATTGCATGATCTAAAACTATTGGGGCACCAGTTATGCCAACTTTGTAATTTATTCCTTTGAATTTGTCTATATCCCTTCCACACTTGAAACCAAAATGACCTATAAACTCTAATGGCGTATTCCTTGAAAGAACCGAAACAGCAAAAACGCTGCTTTCTCGGATAAACTCATGGGTGAAGTTCTTCTTATTAATACAGACCGCTATTGTGGGGGGTTCAGATGTTGCCTGGAATACAGTGTTGGCAATCTGACCATTACAACTGTCCCTTTTCCCGGAAGTTACGACATACAAGCCATAACTTATTTTGTGTAACGCTTTATGATCCATTTCTTGACACTTTCCGGTTTTGCGGGCGCGCCTCTCTTAAATGTATATGGCTACGGCACAACAGCAACATGCGCGCGTATATTTGCTATGATTATTAGGGTTTACACAACTACCTGCGCCCAAGCTTTATTGAAAGTTTAATTCGAAGGTGATTGGGACGTTTTCTCCCCATGATTGTCTCAGTGGACATATTTTCTGTGCGATTTCGAAGACGGAATTGGCTTTTTTCCGCTCCCATTCAGTATCCTTCTCTAATCTAACTTTCATATTGAAGTGTATGTTTGTGAAAATCAGTTTTTCCATTCCTTCTGCATTCATATTTAGGATCGCTTTGGTTTCAAGATTCTTGAGTTTTAAGTTGGAGTTTTTTGCGATCAAAAGAAACAACGTGTTCATGCATGATGCCAAGGCTGCAGCGAAAATTTCCTCTGGCACACAGTATCCTTCTTTTCCTCCAAACTCTGGCGGAGGACTGACTGTAACAATATGTTTGCCTTTTACTGTTAAATCGCATTCTGTTCCGCTTTTCAAGTTGGCAGTTCCCTCAAAAACAAATTCGGGCATATCTTTCTATCACCTCCTTAAAAAACTAAATCAATACTTTGTGCGCGTGCTCTTGAATGTATGTGACTGTGATATGCGCACGCCTTTGTTTAACAATTCCTTCAACTTTTCTGAAACCATTTTTTTCACCATACAACTTCATATTTTCAGAACGTATTTAAGTTTATGTTGCTGTTGGGTCACAGTCACATATATTTGAAATTTTCACTCTGAACCTTTGTTTTCAGGCTTATGGTTGAATCAACAGATCCATGGGCAACGGGATTCTTTCCCAAATCTCCGTCTTCTGCGTCCTTCCATGTTCCTTTCAATCCGCCGAACTCTGTAACTCCGACCGCAAACTGAAACAGTCCTTCCCTACCGGACGATCCACTTATCGAAAAGTATCTGTCTTTCTTGAAATGGACGATGGCGCCAGTCTTTGGGTCGTAGTAGGCCGTGATACCTTTGTCGGTGTCAGATAAGTGGAGATCATGTGAAAAGAACAACCGAACTTCTCTTTCCTTTTCCGCGGTGTTCTTCACTGTGACTTTCCTGATGAAAATGTCACGAAAATGATGGATCGCGTCTTCAACTTGTAATTCTAGTTGGAGGCCGGATTTCTTTAGCAAAACCTCTGTAACCAAAGAATCCTTTTTGTAGCCGAATCTTTTGTTCCAAGAAGCATCTATCCAGGAAAATCTTCCGTCGACCCAAACTCCAAACCTGCAGAAATGGCCACTGACATGATTTTCTAATTCCACAAAAGGGAAGAACATGTCTCTTATGTCCAGGTCGTTATCAAAGTTCACTTGAAGATTTCCATTTCCCACACACAATTCTTTAGGCACATGACATCACCTAGTATTAGTGGCGCTCGATAAGTTGATGGTACTGCTCTGGTGTCATAAGGGAACGGAACGCCCTTTCTACTACCTCGTTCAGAGCAGGGTGGATATGCATTCCATAA
>Ga0224506_10002334_pt1 | contig 12955 bp, 10 predicted proteins | sample SF_Jan12_sed_USG_2_FD_169108 | JGI IMG/M metagenome (GOLD analysis project Ga0224506, IMG submission 169108) | Sediment microbial communities from San Francisco Bay, California, United States - SF_Jan12_sed_USGS_8_1 | ecosystem: Environmental > Aquatic > Marine > Sediment | place: USA... | reverse complement strand
TAGTGATAAAACAAAGTAGGCTAAACTAAAAATTATGGAAAATCGTTACTTTTACAATAATCAAAGATCAAAGTTATGGATATACATGTAGAGAAGCTCTTTTTGATAGAACAGATAGCCAAGGTACAGGATGTTGAAATAATTAACCAGATAAAACGAATATTGGGTAAAATGAATGACCCGATTGTAGGTTATTCTACCAATGATACACCAATCACAAGAAAGCAACTCATAAAACGCATAGATGCAGCAGAGAAGCGAATAGCTAGAGGAGAGTTTACTACTCAGGAGGATTTAGAGAAGGAGGCAGCAAACTGGTAATGAACAAGTATAAAGTAATTTGGGATACTTATGCTAAAGCATCCCTGAAATCTATTGTAGAGTATATCAAAGAAGACTCTCCTTTAGCAGCTCAAAAAGTTAAGAATGAACTTCTAAGAATTAGCAAATAGCTTAAAGGAAAAACCCAGTCGATTTTCTCAAGAACCTTATTTAGAGGATAGAAAAGGTAACTATCGTTCTGTTAGTAAATGGTATTACAAAATTATTTACAAAGTAACTGAATCAGAAGTTCATATACTCGATGTGTTTCATACCAGTAAAGACCCATCAGAGATAGAAGATTTGGGTTAAAAAAGTAGGTGTATATACTCACTAGCATTTTTCTAAAAATGGATAAACTAGTTTCAGGAAATTATAAGATATTGAAACTTTAATATGGCTACTTTTATCACATTCTATATAGCAATATCAAACTATTGAAAAAGTTTAATATATACGAAACTCTTCGAAATTCAGCTAATGAATTCCCTAACCAAATTGCAGTAGTGGATGAATTTGGTGAAATCACCTATAATGAACTCTTTCAAGAAACTGAAAAACTGATACAGTGGTTTCAAAATAAAGGAGTGAAAGAGGGGATAGGAGTAGGTATAATAACTGGAAACAATAGACATTTCATTATTTGCCTTTATGCTATCGTAGCTTGTAATGCCATAGCTATGCCAATTTCATCCAAACAAAAACCATATGAAATTGAATTGGCAGTTAAAGAAGGGCAAATTCATTTTATTGTAGGTGATGTGAAAGACTTGGTTGCGCTAGGCGATTCTAAAATCGAAAAAATAAGTTCGGAACCTACTCTTTATTTTAATAAAACGTCATTAAGTAACACAAAACGCATAGCTGAATTTATTGACAGCCCTGCTTTTATTCGATTTACATCAGGAACAACAGGTAAAGCGAAAGGGGTAATTATTTCTCATGTTTCGGTACTTGAACGTATCAATGCTGCTAATGAATCACTAAAAATCACGAGTGATGATAAGATACTTTGGGTACTTTCAATGGCTTACCATTTTGTAGTTTCTATAGTTCTATATATAAAAAATGGAGCTACAATTATTGTAAATAATGACTTTATGGCTGAAGAAATTATTGCATCAATCCAGAAATACTCAGCTACCTTTTTCTATGGTTCACCCATGCATATTTCGATGTTGGCAGCTAGTAAAACCAAAGTTATGTTACCTACTTTGAGAACAGTAATATCTACAACTACAGGTGTATCGGCTTCCGTGTGTGTTGATTTTTACAATAGGTATAAAATACCTGTTCGTCAGGCATTTGGTATAATTGAGGTTGGCTTGCCAATAATAAATTCTGATTCCTCTAATAATCCTGAAGCCGTAGGTTTTGCCCTTCCTGCATATCGTGTGGCTATTATGGATGAAAATTTTAAACCCTTAGAGAATAATAAATTAGGATTGCTATGTGTAAGTGGTCCAGGGATGTTTGACGGATATTTATCACCCCCAACTAAAAGAGAAAAAGTATTGAAAAATGGATGGTTTATTACAGGTGATATAGCAGTGATGAACGATAATGGACTAATTACGATTAAAGGTCGGAAAAAGAATGTTATCAATGTGCAAGGAAATAAGGTTTTTCCAAATGAAGTAGAGGAAGTGATTAATTGTTTTGATGGTGTAATAAAGTCAAAAGCATATGCTAGTAAACACTTATTGCTGGGAGAGGTGGTAGCTGTAGATATTGAAAGTAGAAAGTCATTGGATAAAGAAGAGGTGATAAGTTTTTGCCGCAAATCATTATCAAGTTTTAAACTTCCTCAAATCATAAATTTTGTTGATGAAATAAAGATGACAGATAGTGGGAAGATAAAAAGGTGAGTAATATAGATCACTGGTTATACTTATATCAGTTTGTATAGAAATAACCTGATTAATAGTTCAAATTAATTCTTTAACCTGTAAAGGGTAACATTGAATCGAACTGGGTGAATGGTTGTTATTTCTCTAACAATAACAATGTTTGGATCGTTAGGGTCTTTAAGTAATACCCACGACCCAACAGGTGCTTTATTCATAGCTTCATCGCAAGATGTAGGTGGTGGTTGTTGACCTGGTGGTTTATTTGGATACCATACTTTACAAGAACCTTGAGGAGGTAAGTGCCCTGGAGGAATTCGTGATTGGTCAAATGGTCGGATCGTAGTAACAGGAGCAGAGGGAGGTGAAGTAATTCCACCACTCCCTGCTTGAATAGTAATTCCTAAAGAAGCACAGTTCGTCATCATCGCAGTTATAACGATAAATAAAACTAGTCTTACACCATGATAGCTCATACTATTCTTACTTAAGGCAAATTCTCATTATCTAAAAGTACTGCCGTACTACTTGGTACAGATACAATCGTGCCATTAAATTTATTCCTTAATAGTGAAATTGTATTTCCTGAAATTTCAGCATTGTTAAATTCACAAAAAGCAGCTGAATATCCATTTGCATTTACCTTTGTAATATTGTTAACAGTTACTCCTCTCATTCTAACATCACCTCCATTTACCGTTAATGTGCCATTAATAATTGAAGTAGAACCTTCTATTTCATCCCATGCTCCGAAAAGTAAAACACCTCTAGAACTAATAAGAACATCTCCTTCATAGACCCCTGGCTCCATAAATATTATCACATTATCTTCTTTAGCAGCTGCATTAAGATCATCTCCAGGTTTAACAGTTACCACAGTACCTCCAATAGGGTATCGAACAGCAGGGATAATTTGTGTAGCACCACTATCAGCATAAGATACTACTACATCGTACAATTCCTTATCCTGTATTACATTAAGATCAATGAAACCAGATGAAAAATTTAAAGGAATTATTCCTGTGGGTAGTCCATTAATAACTGCTAACCCAGTTGCATCTGTTGTTACAGTACCTAAATTATCCACAGATATAGTTACTCCTTCACGAGCTGTGCCAGACTGTACAGTAGTTGTTGACCCTTGATTGATAATAGGGTTAACAATGACAACAGCTGATGTAATAGTGCCAAAATTAGACCCTCCAGCATCTGGGGTAATTATTTGTTCATCGTCTTTGTTACATGAAAAAAATGATAATAATATGCTTGCAAAGATTAACCTTGTTAATTTCATTTTAGTATATTTTTGAATTGAAACTTAAAAGTAAAGTTACAGTTTATAGCTAGTTGATATGATATAATTTATATCATAACATTACACGTTAATAACAATGCTAAAAACGACTGGCACATTCCTTTATAATTTTGACACTTACAAACTGATTATCGGATACCCATATTCCTCAAAAACAAACTTCCATTTTTCGTTAATTGCTTTTGTTGCTTTTTCTGACAATCTAGAGTGGGTGTTTGGTTGGTAGTTTTTAATGCTTTTAATTTCTTCTCTAATATTTGGTTGGGCATTTTCAAATTTATCCAATTTTAAATGTAGGTAAGCCTTTCTTAGTTGTTCTTCAGGATTCGATATAAAATCATCGTAACTTATTTCAAATAATTGATTTTTATCAATCTCATTTTTGTCAACTATAAATTTTTCATGAATTGCTTTATAAGAGTATAAAATAAAGTCTTCCATAAATTGATTACTTACCTTATGGAAACTTAATATGGGCAATATTTTCTCATATAGTCCTACGTTAGATTGATATACATCATATGGATTACGATGTATGTGAATAAACTTGGCGTTGGGATAAAGCTCAAGAATTTCTTTTAGTCTCCCAGTGTTTGCAGGGCTTTTTAATAGTAATTGTTTACCATTATTCTTCAGTGTTAATTTTTGAATAAAATAATGGAAGTTCGTTTTCCACTGTTGCTTACTCTTCTTGTTATTACTTTTGAATAATACATTTTCATCAACTATTTTCTTAAAATATTTAGGAAAATAAAAACCATGGACAAAAGAATTTAAACAGATGTTCCCCATTGCAAATTCTTCTTCCTTAGGCAGTTTGGCCCCAGCCTTAACATTGTCCTGAGGACGTGTTGCAGGCATAAACTTGTCCAATATTTTCTCAGTAATGTTGCTAGCAGTAAGCATTACATGTGGAGTTAAGGCATCATTTGTGCTGCAATAGGCAAACTGAGAATCTTTACTAAGTACATAATGTAAATAGGTCGTTCCACTTCGTGGGTGACCCAAAATAAAAATCGGTGGTTTAAGTTTAGTAGCTTTTATTTTTTTATGATAATAAAGGTGTTCAAAAAGTTGAAAAGGAATATTAAAAAAAGAAATGAGTGTGATTGATAATCCTTTTAATAAGAAAGGAAACCCAATAGCAAAATGATGTTTTACTAAAAGTTTAACCCAAGTACTAAAATTTATACCTAAAACGGTATGTTTGAAAATAGATAAGTAGTTATTAAACTTGTATTTTATTTGCATATTGCTGCACAATCTTTTACTTATATCAACAAATTTAAAGACAAAACCGTCAATAGTTGAATGATAAGAATGTTAAATGTAGTGAGTTTTATGATTAACCATATTACCACCTGCTTATTGTTGGTAATACCGCAGTTAATACTAGCACAATCCATTGATATTAGAGGTCATGTAAAAGAAAAAGGGTTCAATGAACCTGTTCCATTTGTACATATTTTTTTTAAAGGCACACAACAAGGTACTACTACCAATTTAGAAGGTGATTTTATATTGAAAATAAAAAATGGAGATCTGCCTTCTGATACGCTAATAATTTCATCTATAGGGTATAAAACTAAACGAATACATGTTGTAACTGATAGTAGGTTAAGCATAGAACTAGAACCTGAGTTGACACTAATTGATGAAGTGGTGATTACAGCAGGGGAGAACCCTGCCTTTGCCATGATGGAAAAAATTATTTCAAAAAAAAAGAAAAACAACCCTTATAATCATGACAGCTACAGTTGTAATGAATATTCAAAAATTCGTTTCGATTTAAATCATTTCACCGAAAAAATTAAGGAAAATTATTTATTAAAACCTTTTGATTATATCTGGGATAATGTAGATACAACTTCTGATGGTGTGACCTTTTTGCCCATTTTGTTAGTAGAAAAAATGTCTAATCACTATTATCGAAAATCTCCAAAAAAAGAGAAAAGTGTGATTACTGCTAAAAAAATCACGGGTTTACCTGGACCAAAAATCATGGAATTTGTTGATGACTTATATTTTACACCAAATGTGTATGATGATTATGTCGTTATCTTAGATAAGAATTTCCCTAGTCCACTAAATAGTAATTATAAATTACACTATGACTATTATTTAGATAGTACTGGAGTAGGAATAAATAAAGAGTATAATATTGTTTTTCAACCAAAGTTAAAGAGAGAACTTGCTTTTACAGGAGAGATGAGTATTGATGCAGAGAGTTATGCTGTCAAAAAAGTGTCATTACGTTTTGATATTATGGCAAATGTAAACTTTGTAAGAAGCTATTTAGTTCAGCAGAAATACGAAAAAATTAATAATACAAATTGGATGCTGACTGAGTCAAATGTAATTGGTGATTTTACTGTGATTGAAAATTCATCTGATTTAACAGGTTTTTTTGGAAGGAAAAACTCTTCGTTTTCGAATTATACAATAGATGCTATTATACCTGATGAAAATTTAGCAGGTATTGAGGCTTTAACCGAAAAAGATAGTGCTGAAATGTATGATGATCAATTTTGGGAAAATGAGCGTACAGATTCATTGTCTGAACATGAACTATCGGTAAAAAATATGGTTACTAGACTTGAGTCAGATCCAAAATTTATTTTCAGAAAAAATTTATTAGTAGGAGTAGCTACTGGTTATGTGCCTATTAAACAGCTTGATGTAGGAAATTTTTATTCATTTTATAGTTATAACTTCGTAGAGAAATCAAGAGTTAAACTAGGATTTCGTTCTAAACGAAGTTTAAATTATCCTCTGTCAGGATCAGCTTATTTAGCCTATGGTGTAGGAGATGACCGATTCAAATATGGTGTAGATGCTCAATTGAAATTGGATAAAAAAAATAAAACTAGAATTGGAATTCATCTAAATGACGACATTGTACAGTTGGGTCGTAGTTTTAATGCAATTACTATAGACCATGTAATTAGTACTTTGGTGCAAATTGGCGATGTTACTTCTCGAGTTTATTCGCAAGATTATAATGCGTTTATTGAACATAATATCGTAACAGGGCTTGTAGGTAGATTGAATTATTTTAATACTACTATTAGCCCAACAGATACAGTAATATTTCGAAGTTACAACGATGTTGGTGTTGTACAAAATGATCCAAATTATATTGCATCAGGTCTTGATTTTACTTTAAAGTTTAATTGGCAGAATAAGAGAGTTCGTGGGATCTTTCATGATAAGAATGATATAAAAAATAATTTTAGAAAATTTCCCGATGTAACACTCTATTACAAATATGCCGATGAAGAGTTTGGTTCTAGGATGAATTTTCAGAAAATAAAAGGATCATTAAATCAGCAGATACTCATGAGGAACTTGGGTTTTTTTAAATATTATATTGAAGCTGGTAAAACTCTTGGAACAGTACCCTATTCATTTTTAGACACTCCGTTTAGTAATCAATTAGTTTTGGCAGATGATTTTGCTTTTAATTTAATGAACTATTTAGAATTTGTATCCGATGAATATATTATGGCAAATGTACAACATCATTTTGATGGAGCGATTTTAGATAAAATCCCACTATTGAACCAACTAAAATGGAGGAGCTTTGTTTTTGCTAAGGGTTATTGGGGTGTGTTGTCAGAAAAAAATTATCAAGCTAAATACATCCTTCTTGAAAACACGGATCGGATCAGGAAACCATATTACGAAGTAGGTTTTGGTATTGAAAATATATTCAAAATAGCTAGAATGGATTTTGTGTGGCGATTAAATCAAACTTCATTACCAGACACTTATAATTTCATAATAAAGCCATCGTTTAGTTTTTCTTTTTAGGTTATTATTTTTTCGCTTCTAGTTTAATAATTTAGGCTATCCTTGAAAATTATTTTCTAGTATAAATACCCTTCAATAGCGTGTAAAGGTAGTTTGACATGTGAAATAACATGTGCCAAAACCTCAAAATTCAATGATTTTCAACAAAATTGGGGTTTACGTTCTTCGACCTTGAGAAAATTGTGTTAAGAAATTTGTGAAAAATCACGTAAAAATTCAAACTGTTTGAAACGTCTGCAAGACGTTTAGTTTTTGAATTTTAGGGGTTTAAAGCAAATTTTAACATATTTTCTCACAGTCTTGATTTCTTTGCCTACTTTCTTTATCAAGAAAGAAAGTAGGAAGAAAATGGACTAAAAGTGTCAAAATTAATTATCAAGTACTCCCTAATTTATAGCAGTTTTACACCTATAGAAGTATTTGAATTTCTGTAGATTTTTTCATTGTTGATATTTAAAAATCAGTTAGCATATAATACCAGTAACAACAATATCATCAGTTTGTTCATAGTTTTCCATCCAATTTTCAATTTCAAAATCTAGTCGATTTTTTTGTTCGTTTACTTCTAAGGGCTGGATTTCTGCAAGTAGACTTTTAAACCGTTTCGTCATAAATTTTTTACCTTTTGGTCCACCAAACTGGTCTGAATAGCCATCTGAAGTCATATAAAATGAATCACCGCTAGAGTATTTTATATTATGGCTCTCGAATACTTTAGTATCTATAATGGAATCACCAATTGAAGCCATACTTCCTTTTATTTCATTAAACTCCCCATTATTGAAATAATATAAAGGGCGATTAGCACCAGAAAAAGTAATTGTATTTGTTTGATGATTTATTAAACAAATTCCGATATCCATTCCATGAGTGCCAGTGCTATTCGTTTGTTTATGTTTTAATGAATTAATAACTCTTTCATCAAGAATGGAAAGAATTTCTTTTGGTTCCGTAATACCTTCTTTTATTATTATTTCATTTAAAATAGATACACCAATTATAGTCATAAAGGCTCCAGCTACACCATGACCTGTACAGTCTGCAGTAACATATATATCGTAATTATTTTTATTGGTATACCAATAAAAATCACCACTTACAATATCTTTTGGTTTATAAAGAATAAAAGAATTATGTGCTTGATTTGATGGCATGTCAAAGGTTAATATAGAATTCTGAACACTTTGGGCATAATTAATACTTTCAGTAATATTTTCATTTTTCTTTTCAATTATTGTTTTCTGAACTTCAATTTCACCTGTTTTTATTTCTAGGAGATTTTTGTTCTTTTTAATTTCCTTATACTCTTTAAAAATTACCAGAGTTAATATTATTCCCATAATCGAAAAAGATATAATGCCTGTGATAATATTTTCATCATTACTAATTCTTAATTTCTGGAGTTCAGATTCGGTTTGTAAATGTTGAATTTCTTTTTGTTGCTGTTCGAATGCATAAGCATTTTCTAAATCTGCAATTTTACGATTACTTTCTTCGTTCAACAGACTGTCTTTTACACTATTGTGGAGTTGTAAAAAACTATATGATAAGAAGTAATCACCCATAACAAAATTCATTTGTGCTAATGATTCGTAAATGGTTTTTAATAAATATTTGTCGCCTGTTTCTTGTGCTAAGTCAAGCGCTTTATTGTAAAAATCAATAGCTTGTTCATGATTTCCCATGGCACTAAATACAATACCAAAATTGTGTAGTGCATTTGCTTGACCATTTAAGTTGTTATCTCTTTGTTCATACACTAATGATTTGTTGTAAAATTCAAGTGCTAAGTCTAACTTCCCTAAGTTGAAGTATGCATTTCCAATGTTAGTAAAAGGAACGAATGCCTGTGTTTGATCTTCGAGATTATTATAAAGTTTATCTGATTTTAGATAATACTCCAAGGCATCTTCATACTTGTTCATATTAGAATATACATTGCCAATATTATTAAGGGTACCGATAGAGCGTAAATTATGACCAATACTTTCAAATTGAGCATTGGCTTTTAAAAAGTAATCTAATGCTTTTTGATATTCATTTTTTAATGAATAAATAGTGCCAATATTACTGTATGTATAAGCTATTGCATCTTCAAATTGTTGCTTTTCTTGGATATGAAGTGCCTCAATGTAGTTATCAAGAGCTTTATCTAGATTACCACTATGACGGTATAAAACACCTTTGTTGTTTAATGAAGCGGCTATTCCACTATAATCATTAATAGAATATGCTAATTGTAAAGCCTGTTCAGTATATTTCATAGCCTTAAGCGGATCATTATTTCGATACATTTTGAATAAATCATTAAGGATAATTACCTTTTCATTTCCATTCGTTTCTTCTAAACGTTGGGTTAGACTATCAATTTTAAGCTGTTGTGGTGATTGAAATATAAGAGTGATTATTAAAGAAAGTGTCGAAAATATTGGCATATCAAATTATAAAAAGTGCATGTTTATGGTTTGAAAATAGCGAATATTTAATAACAATATTAAAAACCATAAGTTTTATTCTATATTTAAAACTTGTACTTAAATAAAATTAATATTTTGGAAATACTGGAGACATTGATCGTTGATTTTTCGAATTGGATTTGGGGAATGCCTTTACTCGTTTTATTACTGGGAGGAGGATTGTTTTTCACTTTATACTCTAAATTTTTACCTTTTAAATATTTCGGTCATGCTATTAATGTTTTGAGAGGAAAGTATGATGATCCTAATGAAAAAGGTCAAATTAATCATTATCAAGCTTTGTCTACTCAATTAGCTTCAACAGTGGGAATGGGAAATATAGCTGGTGTGGCACTAGCCATATCTACAGGAGGACCTGGTGCAATATTTTGGATGTGGGTAAGTGCCGTTTTAGGTATTAGCACTAAATTTTTTACTTGTACACTTTCGATTATGTATAGAAGTAAAGGGACTGATGGACAAGTTCATGGTGGGCCAATGCATGTAATAGTAGAGGGGTTAGGTAAAAAATGGATGCCAATGGCTTACTTGTTTAGTGTTATGGGATTAATTGGTTGTTTACCTATTTTTCAAACCAATCAACTTACTCAGGTAATCCGAGATGTAATGGTTATCCCTAATGGAATGGGAAATAGTTATTTTAACCTTTTTGAAACTTCTATTCGTTATAGTGATTTATACACGGGGCTTTTACTTACAATATTAGTTAGTGTTGTGATTTTTGGTGGACTTAAAAGAATAGCTAATGTAGCCAGTAAAATGGTACCCACTATGATTGTAGTATATTTCGTAGCAGTGATAATAATTCTATTAGGAAATATAACAGATGTGCCTCAAATGTTTGTTCTGATTTTTAAAGATGCCTTTACAGGAAATGCAGTTTTAGGAGGAGCAGTCGGAGCGATTATTATCACTGGAGCGCGAAGAGCTGCCTTTTCTAATGAGGCAGGAATTGGTACAGCTCCAATAGCTCATGGTGCAGCAAAAACAGACGAGCCAATACGTGAAGGATTAGTGGCTATGTTAGGTCCTGCTATTGATACTTTAGTAGTATGTACACTTACGGCATTGGCAATATTGATTACTGATGTATGGCAAACAACTGATGCAGATGGAGTTACACTTACATCTAATGCATTTGAATCGGCATTTCCTGGTTTTGGGAACTATATTTTATTAACATGTATTTTGTTTTTTGCTTCATCATCACTTTTTAGTTACTCTTGGTATGGATCAAGGTGTTTTGCATTTATTGCGGGAGAAGATAAAAAACATTATTACAATTATATATATGTAGCTACAATAGTGTTTGGAGCGGTTTCTTCACTTACAACAATTTTTTCATTAATAGATGGAGCTTTTGCCCTAATGGCAATACCTACTATGATTTCTAGTATTTATCTTGCTCCAAAAGTAAAAAAGGCAGCAATTGAATATTTCAATAAACTGAAACAAGGTTGAGATTTTTTGATTACTAAAGAATTATTTACTAGCTTCTTCAAGTAAAAAGGACTTAAATTTTTCAGTATCATATTTGGCCATGCCTACTTTTTTTGAAATAATTTCTCCAGACTTTGAAATTACGAAAGTGGTTGGAATTGATGAACTTCTTAAAACTTCGGGAAGCTTACTGGCAATGCCGTAAACGGGAAAAGTAAAGTCTTTTTTAGTGATGAATTTTTTAATTTTATTTTTATCTTCTTCAAAAGTTAACATCACAAAAACTATATTTTCATTATCTCCAATTTCATCATAAAGGTTTTGGATACTAGGCATCTCAGCTATACAAGGAGCACACCATGTAGCCCATTCGTTAATAAATATCACTTTGTTTTTAAAGCTATCCATTGGAGTAATATTTCCCTTAAGATCAATAAGTTTCAAGTTATAATCTAACTTTTCTTTATTGGTAATTTCTATCTCAGTATTTGGAGTAATTAAACCTGAAGTAAGTATTACTCTTTGAGCAAAAGCAGCTACTTCGGTATATAATCCAGTAAAATACAAAACACCTATAATAGCTATAAATACTCCCCATTCACGAATTTCCTTTTTTAAATTCATATACAATTACTTTAGTTGATTCGAAGACAAAAGTTATATAATTAAAGTTCATTCAATAAATAAATTCTTTTTCAAGATTCAAATTGTCTGCTAATTCGCTTTTTATATTTTTGTCCTTTTAATAATAAAATAAAGAATGAGTAAATCAAACATATCGATAATCGCTAAGGAATTGGCGATACAGCAAAATCAGGTAAATACCGTTATTAATTTATTAGATGAGGGAGCTACAATTCCATTTATTTCAAGATATCGAAAAGAAATGACTGGTAGCTTGGATGAAATAGCTATAGAAAATATTTCTAATAAAATAACAAGTTTGAGAGAAATTGATAAGAGGAGAGAAGCAATCATCACTTCACTAGAAAAGCTAGAAAAACTTACTCCAGAATTAAAGAAATTAATTGATGAAGCATCATCTTTAGCTGAATTAGAAGATATCTATTTGCCTTATAAACCTAAACGAAAAACAAAGGCTTCTATAGCAAAAGAAAAAGGGCTTGAACCTCTTGCCACAAGTATATATAATCAAAGTAATATTAATATTTATAAAGAAGCAGCTGCTTATATAAATAGTGAAAAAGAAGTAGCTAATGAAGAAGAAGCTTTACAAGGAGCTCGCGATATCATTGCAGAATGGATTAATGAGAATAAACAAGTTAGAGAATTAGCTCGAGAATTGTTTTTGAATGAAGGAGTACTTTCATCGAAAGTATTAAAAAATAAAGAGGAAGAAGGGCAGAAGTATAAAGATTATTTTGATTGGGAAGAACCTATTAAAAAGACACCTTCTCATAGACTATTGGCCATGAGAAGAGGAGAGAAAGAAATGATTCTTTCACTTGATATTAAGCCTGATACAGAAAGAGCTCTTCAATTAATTGAAAATAAAGTTGTTGTAGCTAGTAATGAAAGTGCTGATCAAGTAAAAATAGCTGTTTTGGACTGTTACAAACGTTTGCTTAAACCATCAATGGAAACAGAAATACGTCTGCTTTCAAAAACAAAAGCAGATAAAGAAGCTATTGATGTTTTTTCTGATAACCTTAGAAAATTACTACTTGCTGCTCCACTTGGACAAAAAAATGTACTTGCTATTGACCCTGGATTTCGTACAG
>Ga0224506_10002333_pt1 | contig 12958 bp, 8 predicted proteins | sample SF_Jan12_sed_USG_2_FD_169108 | JGI IMG/M metagenome (GOLD analysis project Ga0224506, IMG submission 169108) | Sediment microbial communities from San Francisco Bay, California, United States - SF_Jan12_sed_USGS_8_1 | ecosystem: Environmental > Aquatic > Marine > Sediment | place: USA... | reverse complement strand
GAAATTAAAATTCTATCTAAAATTCCATTTGTTTTTGCAAACATGATTTTTTCAACATGTTTTTCCAATTCCCATCCTATTCCATCAAGACTTATCCAGCAACCCATTTTTGCTGCTTTAAGATAATTTTTATTGTTATTTTCTCCTTGAGCATGTACCCAAATAAAGGCCTCAGGCGAAATTCCCATGTCTTTAATAATATTCAACTGTGGCCATAAACCTGCTGCTTTTCCTGTATGAGAAGCTATGGTTAATCCAGTTTTTAAATGAGTAAGTGCTGCTGCTTTTACCAACTTTTGATGCATAACACTTAAAGTGTCCGAGTTATCAATACCAATTTTTATAAAGCCAGGTTTTATCGAAGTACCATCAATTCCATGCTGATATTCATTAATCCACATTTCGGCAAGTTTTTCTGCGGTACTTTCCTTCGCATATTTAGGGATAAATTTATCATTACGGGCACCATAAAGGCCGGTATTAGTAATAATTCTGATACCCGTTTTATTTGCAATTTTTTCAAGAAGAATCACATCTCTTCCAAGATAATTTGGTGTAGCATCAACAAAATAATTTACATTGAATTTTTTAAGCTCTTCGAGATAAGGTATTACTTCTTTAATTATTGTATCATGACTCCAACTATTAGGTTGTATACTGTCTGCTCCTATAAAATCTACTAAAATATGTTCGTGTGATAACCATATTTGATTTGATACTAATTGGTGAGCTTCGTTTACATCTTGTATTAAAGGTTGTTTTTCAGGTGTTGAACATCCGTAACCTATTAATAAGTATAAAAGTAAAATATTAATTTTCGTCATATTATTTATAAGGCATAACTTATAGGCTAAACGTATTTGACTTTTCAAGAAGTCATTCCGTATGTTTTGTTGGCAATAGCCAACAATACGAGGAGGAATCCTAACCAAAGCGACATGTATTTACAATATGGTTAAGATTTCTACAGCAATGAACCAATTATTTTGGCTCATTGACTCCGAAATGACACAAGAATTTTTAAATGCTTCTGCCCTTACGTAACTTACTAATAACAATCACGAAAGTGCGTGATATGCATATTGTGTTTATCATCATTCCTCTTACTCATCAAAAATAACGAACAATAGAAACGATTAAATATAAGTAAAAATGATACTATTATTTTTATGTAAAATTTATTGCCTCTCTAACTACTTGTTCCTTCAAGTCGGCAATTGAGTTAGTCAACCCTTCCAAAAATGGGGATAACCTTTTTTAATCTCAGTGTGTTAAAATTTATTTAAGTGAACTTTAATACCTCCAAAATAATTTCGCTCGGGAGAAGGATTGAAGTATCTACTACCAAATGCGTTGAGATCATTTCCTAAGCTGTATTTTTCATTGAGTAGGTTATCTATGCCGAAAAATATTTCAACAAGATGTTTTTGCTTAATTTTTGTTTTCCAACCAGCTTTGGTAGTTACTAATTGGTAACTATCAGCATATACAGTATTCGCATCATCCAATGGAATCTTATCAGTGAAATTGTAGGTGAAATTAAAATAAATGCCTCCTCTTGTCTCTAAGTCAAAGCTAGTTACAGAAATGTTTGGTGATGTGCCTGTAAGCTCATTTCCAGAATAATCAACATTCTGGCCTCCTTTTCTCTTTACATAATCCTTAAAAGTGAAATTATGATGAGTATAAGCTGTTTGAATTTTTAATAATGAAATAGCACTAGACGAATTTTTAATAATAGCATACCCTAAAAGAAGCTCAAGTCCCGCCTGATCAGTAGATCCTGCATTTTCAAAGATCACGGTACCAAACGGAGTTGTTTTACTCACAATAGTTTCTTTCTGTTGCATCCAGAATCCCGTTACATCATAATATAGTTTTTCATTAGTGCTATTCCCTCTAAACCCAACTTCATAGTTAATTCCTTTTTCAGCTTCTAAAGCTGTGTTTATTCCTCCATCACTTGTTCTTACTTCATCTGTTGTAGGTGGTGAAAATCCAGCACTAATAGAACCATGAACTGACAGTTGGTCAGTTAGTTTGCCAACAATCCCCACCCTAGGAATAAATTCTGGATTAAAAGTTCTATTAATTTGATAGGATGTATCCTTAGCCACATCTCTTAATCTGTTGATGTCATAATTTAGTGTGTTTAAACTTGCGCCAAGGTTTAATATCCATTGATCTGTTAAGTTTATATCTGCCTGTAAAAAAGCAAATGACTGTAACGATTTTAATTCATCTTCGTACCTCAAAGTATCCGCATATCCATCAACATTGCCATGGTTACTGGCATGGAAATCACCATAATTAATTTCGGCACCCACGGTGAAAATTGTAGGCATATTGATCAGCTCTGTACCATAATTAAAAGACGTCCTTCCCCCATAAGACTTCAATTTCTCAAGTTCATAATTATTGATAAAAGGGTTTTCTTTTATTCCATCTGTGAAATAAATGGAAGTAGTATTTTTTAGCTTTTCATTAAATTCATAATCCTGTACTAATCCCACCAAAACACTTTGGTGATCAATAGAAGATTTTTTAACTGCAACACCAGCTCTAGCCTGTGTTGGGTCATCATCATACTGTTGCTTTGTTAAACCTCCAGGAGTCTGATAATAAAGGTCTGAATAAAGTAGTTGAGCTGTTAAAGTTCTCTTTTCTGAGGTGTAAAATGAACCTCCAATTTGGATAACCTCTTTATCAAAATTGGTGTGATCTCGATAGCCATTACCTGTTTGTTTGGCATATCGGATTGAAAAACGATGGTTTTCATTTCCAGTATTTAAATTACCCGAAATTTTTTGATAACCATAAGAACCTGCTGTATAAGTAACATCAGAAGAAAGAGGTTTTACAGATAGTGGGTCACTATAAATATTAAGTACTCCACCATTACCAGCACCATACATACTGCCTGCTGGCCCTTTAATTGTTTCTATTTTACCAATATTATTCAAATCTAAAAGATAGAGTGGTGTGCTACCTGTAGGGTCTGTAAAAGGGATATCATTCCAATACACCTTCACATTCCTAACACCATATGGTGCTCTAAGCAAGTTCCCCCGGATACTCACTCTATAACTACTTGGCGATCGCTCTTCAAACCGAATTCCAGGAAGGGTGTTCATTGACCTTACAAGAGATTCACCATTAAACTTATCCATTACCAATTTTGAATTTATTGCATAAGATCCAGCAACCTCGGAAAGTTTTCTGTCATTTTCGTGTCCTACAACAGTTAGCGTGTTGAGCAACTGAAAATCTGGCTCCATATATACAGTATTTTGTCCAACTGATAAAACATGCATGATGGTTTTATATCCTATAAATGAAATGCTTAATTTTTCTCCTTCATTAATTGCTGAAACATCTACTTTTCCCTCGTTTTCAGAAGTCAAAATACTATCATCCAGTAGGTTAGTTACATTTGCTCCATTGATGGGTTTATTAGATTCAATGTCTTTTATGATTAGGGAATTTTGGGCAAAAATATTATGACAAAAAATAAGTGCCACAAATAAGTTTAAAAAAAGTGATTTCATTATTTCCAGTTAGCTATTAAAAATTTGCGCAAAGTAAAGACACAATTTCTTTAATTGAAAACAAATGGAATAATCATTGAATACTATTGCCTAACAGTAATCCGGTATTAGGTGATTTTAGCTAGCAATTTTTTGTGGACTTACATCAAAACTAGTATTTAGCTATCTAACCTACTTTTTCCTTCTCTCCCTCCAATTTTTCTACCCAAAAATTATTGAATCCTTCACCAAGATGCAGTGATATCAATTGTAATTGAAGTAATTCTAAAATAGCTAAAAAATTAAAAATAACACCTATTTTGGTGGGTTCTAGGGCAATGATATCAGTAAAAGATTTTTTTTCTGAATCAGAAAGCGTATTTAAAATAAAATCTTTTTGACCTGAAATTGTAAAAGCATAAGGCACTATTTCATGTTTAGGCTTATTTTTTTCTATCTCATATCTACTCATCACCTTTTCAAATACTTTGAGTAGCTTATATAAATCAATATGTTGTAATTCCGCCTCTACATTAGTAGCTGCAGCCAAAGATTTTATTTCCTTAATAATATTACCTCTCTTCTCTTTGGTTAATTCTTTTCCCTCCATTTCAGCAAACTGCCCCACTACTGATTTATAACGTTTATACTCTAGTAAGTGCTTAACAAATTCTTCCCTTGGATCAACCTCATTACCCTCTTCATCAAAAGTAGGTCTTGGCAATAACATTTTTGATTTAATCCGCATTAATGTGGCAGCAACTAAAATAAACTCACTAGCAACATCCACATTCATTTCTTCTAAACGATGTAAGTAATCTAGGAAATCATTCGTGATCTTAGAAATAGGAATATCATGAATATCAAGCTCGTCTCTTTGAATAAAAAAGAGTAGCAAGTCAAAAGGTCCTTCAAAAAGTGGTAATTTTATTTCAAAGCTCACAAAATAAATTTTTAGTCCTCAAATATACAGAATCAAAATAAATATCGAATAGCTCTTAATTCTAAATCCTTTTTAACTATTTGTAAATTTAGTTACTTTTACATTCGATTTGTAATTAACCTATTGATATGTATTGCGTTATTAACTTTCACAATAGTACACAACGTTACAATTATATATGCTTATTGAACCTGGAGAGCTTCTAGCCAAAATTAATAGCCCTGATGACCTTAAGAAATTAGATCAGTCGCAATTAGTACAACTAAGCGATGAGTTAAGGCATTTCATTATTGATAATGTTTCCGTATACGGAGGTCATTTTGGTGCTAGTTTGGGTGTTGTAGAACTAACAGTAGCTTTACATTATGCTTTTAATACACCCTACGATCAATTAATTTGGGATGTTGGACATCAAGCGTATGGACATAAAATATTAACTGGTAGAAGAGACGCCTTTCATACAAACCGACAATATGGAGGTATTTCTGGGTTTCCAAAAAGAAAAGAAAGTGAATATGATACTTTTGGAGTAGGACATTCCTCCACTTCGATTTCAGGAGCTTTAGGGATGGCTGTAGCTTCAAAATATCAAAACTTAAAGGATAAACACCATATAGCTGTAATTGGAGATGGGGCCATGACAGGCGGACTTGCATTTGAAGCCATGAATCATGCTGGTGTTTCTAATTCTAATTTACTTATTGTTCTTAATGACAACTGTATGTCTATTGATCCTAATGTAGGTGCATTAAAGGATTATTTGACTGATATCACTACTTCTCACACATATAATATGGTTAAAGATGAGGTGTGGAACGTACTTGGAAAGTTAAGCACTTTTGGAAAAAGTGCTCAAGAGGTGGCTTCCAAGGTGGAAAATAGTGTAAAATCGTTTTTACTAAGCCAAAGTAATTTATTTGAATCTTTGAATTTGCGTTATTTTGGTCCTGTGGATGGTCATGATGTGAATCACCTAATTAGTGTTTTTGATGATCTTAAAGATATTCCTGGACCAAAAATTTTACATTGTATTACTAAAAAGGGTAAAGGTTATGGTCCATCCGAAAAAGGTGATCAAACTACATGGCACGCTCCAGGTACATTCGATAAAGTAACTGGAGAAATATATAAAAAAGTACACGAAACACCTCAACCACCTAAATATCAGGATGTATTTGGTCATACGATCGTAGAATTAGCTGAAAAAAATGATAAGATAATAGGAGTTACTCCTGCTATGCCTTCGGGTTCATCACTTAATATAATGATGAAAGCTATGCCTGATAGGGCTTTTGATGTAGGTATTGCAGAACAGCATGCTGTTACTTTTTCTGCTGGACTAGCCACTCAAGGCATGATCCCCTATTGCAATATTTATAGCTCATTTATGCAAAGAGCATACGATCAGGTAATTCATGATGTGTGTATTCAAGACTTACCAGTAGTATTTTGTTTGGATAGAGCAGGGTTTGCAGGTGCAGACGGACCAACTCATCACGGTGCTTACGATTTGGCTTTCATGCGCTGTATTCCAAATATGATTGTAGCCTCACCTATGAATGAGCAAGAACTACGGAACATGATGTACACTGCTCAGCTTCCAAGAAAAAGTAATGCGTTTACAATCCGATACCCACGTGGACAGGGTGTAATGAATGAGTGGCGTACTAAACTAGAAGAAATCGAAATAGGAAAAGGAAGAGTAATACAAGAAGGTGAACATGTTGCTATACTTACAATCGGTCATATTGGAAATTATGCAGTAGAAGCATGTGAAAATTTACTATCAAAAGATATAATTCCTTCTCATTACGATATGCGTTTTGTTAAACCTTTAGATAAAGATTTACTTCACCATATTTTTAAAAAATTTAATAACCTTGTTACTGTTGAAGATGGCTGCTTACAAGGGGGTTTTGGAAGTGCTATAGTTGAGTTTATGACAGATAATGGATATTCCGCTAAAGTAATAAGGTTAGGTATTCCTGATCAAATAATAGAACATGGTTCACAAAATCAATTACATAAGGAGTGCAATTTTGATGTTGATGGTATTGAAAATGCTGTAATATCACTTCTTGAGCCAAAAATTATTTAGCTAAATTTTCTATTATTTATAAGGTTATCAAGTGGGTAAATGCGCTATTGTATACGTTTTTCTTCTGAAAAATTCAATAAACTCATATTTTGTTAGTAGATTGAACTAGATATTTTTGTTTTGCAAAAATAAATATTTTCAATTTTTATATTAAATATTGCTAGTATTTTAGTTATTTAGCATACTAAATCAATCATCACTTTATCAACTATTTATTAAACAAGTAAACCATGGGAGAATTTTCTGAAATTGTTAACTCTTGGAACATGTGGGGTCAATTGGCAGCGTATGGTCTATTGGGGTTGGCCGTATTAATGCTTTTAGGTTATGTTATTAAGCTTTCTTCTACTAGAGACCCAAAAGCTAAATATGATTTCATTAACAAAAGTGAAATTAATATACTGTGGTATATCAGCTTAATTGTAATTATAGCTGCTTCAATATATGCCAATACGTTTATTGCTAATTTTAGCTGGTTATGGATATTTGTTCGGGTATTTATCACTGTAATGATGGCGATAATAACTGGTGTTGTAATTCAGAATTTATTAAAATTCTATTATCCTTTTTACATCGAAAAAAGACTTAAGAAGTTAAGGTACAGGCCTCGTATATCTCCTAAGTCAGGTAGGGCTATGAAATTGTTAAGTGAGGATGAAGAAGATGTATACCTTGATGAAGGTATGCAAGCTGAAGAAAATGTTTTCTCAATTGATTATGATGTTTGGGTAGATGAAGAAACTGGATATACTAAAATTGAAAAATACTCAGGACATTTACACGCCATTCAATGCCCTGAATGTAACTATCAAACACTCAAAGTAGTAAAGGAAGAAATTATGAAATCTCCTTCAGATACTGAAGAAGGTGAATTAATAAAGTTTTTTGATTGTGGATATTGTGGTCATAAATCTAAAAAATCATTTAAGGTAGCCATGCTAAAAGAAAATATGGCAAGTAATTCTTAATAATATACGCCATAAAAAACCCCTTTGACACAAAACATCAAAGGGGTTTTTTTATTTATACCCCTATTTCTTTAGGTATTTTTATTTGATCGAAATAAAACTTCATACGAGAATGCCGAGTATTTAATAATTGTACCTTTTCAATTATATCAAGTTTATGATTGTAGAATACTTCAAAGTAACTATTACCAAGTAAGTACAAATTTATTTTATACTCATAATAACGAATACCCATTATAAAAGAGGCTTCCCTATATAAATATTGTATTCTTTCCTGTAATGGTAGTTTTAGAACGTGATTTTTCTCCATACAGTGGTAACTTAATAATATTCTTCTTTAGTAATAAATCAAAACGTGGCATTACCCCTCTAGGACGAACGCATTTAAAAATTTTCATGTCATTTCGGAGTCAATGAACCAAAATAGTTGGTTCATTGCTGTAGAAATCTTAACCATATTGTAAATACATGTCATATTGGTTAGGATTCCTCCTCGTTTTTATTGGCAATAGACAATAAAACATACGGAATGACTTACTGGAAAGTTAAATGCGTTTGCCCTGATTACCCCTCAAGAATTTCAAAATAAAATGTACTTTCAAATTTTATTCGAAGTACAAAAACCACTTTTATTATACAACCTTTTACCTTGACTTTGCTACAGTCATGGTCTGCTGTCTTCTAAAAACCCATGGTTCTACTGGGTTGTCATTAACCCAAAGCCCCAACTTGTTTTTTTTAGATTTTATTTCAATTTCAGAAAATTCTATACTTTCCGACTTTATCTTATTATGCCACGCTAACCCTGCTGCCAACAATTCTACTTCAGCACTTTTTCCATTCTTTAATGTAACTCCCACTAATCTATTCCCCCACATATCCTTTCCCTTCATTTCAACAATAACTTTTTTATTTAGCAAGAGGTTTTCTGTAAATTCTTTTGCTTTATTTCCAAACTCTTGCCCTAATTCTGGACTGTCAACATCTTTAAATAATACTTGAAGCACCTCCCCATCTTCTGTAAATATTTCTATTGTATTGCCATCAATTACCCGAATAACTTTAGCAATAGTATCTTTATTTACACTATTAAAACTATAGCTAATTGTATAGATTATCATAAAAGCTATTGTTAAACACTTTTTCATCAACACTCTAATTTATAGTTCATGTTCAATAACTGGTAAATATAACATGAGTGTGGGTACTTTATTATGTGTAAAAACACACTATCTTTCGTATGTAAGATTCTTTGCTATTTTTTAAAGATATTCCTCTCCCTTCTTGGATTTTACATCATTCACAAATTGACGCATTTTAGCTTCATTGTCTTTTTTACAAATTAATAGCACATTATCACAATCTGCCACAACATACCCTTCAAGACCTTCTACAACAATCATCTTATCTTCATTTCCTTTAATTATAGTATTATTAACATCATAAAGAAGAGCATTTGCCTGAATTAAATTTTCATTTTCATCTTTATCTAAACTATCATGTAGTGAATTCCAGTGACCTAAATCTAACCATGTGAAATTGCCTAAAAGCATTTGAACATCATTTGATTTTTCCATAATACCATAGTCTACTGAAATATTTTTACATAGCATATAAACTCTAGAAATCGTGTTTTGCTCAGAATCCGTATAATAATCTGATCCAATTTCTAAAAAAGCCTCATGAATTACAGGTAAATATTCTTCATACGCAGCCATAATAGCAGTGGCTTTCCAAATAAATATGCCTGCATTCCACACGTAATCCCCACTTTCTATAAATTTTTCAGCAATCTCCTTATTGGGTTTTTCAGTAAATGTTTTCACCTTTTTTAAAACATTTGAAGAATCTTTATATTGAATATATCCATAGCCAGTATCAGGACGAGTGGGATTAATTCCTATAGTTATTAAACTTTTGTCATCGGTATTATTAAGGCCTGTATTTATAGTATTTATAAACTCATCTTCATTAAAAATGGCGTGGTCAGAAGGAGATACCACTATTCTAGCATCTTTATTTTTCTTTAAAATTTTAGTGCTAGCATATGCAATACATGGTGCCGTGTTTTTTTTTAATGGCTCCAACAATAGCTGATCATTACCTAATTGCGGTAATTGTTCTTTTGTAATCTTTTCATATTGATCATTGGTTACTATGAAAATATTTTCCTCTGGAATGATTTTAGCAAAACGGTCAAAAGTAAGCTGAAGTAAAGACTTTCCAACTCCTAATATGTCAAGAAATTGCTTTGGTTTTTGTTGTCTGCTATAAGGCCAAAATCGCGTACCTGTGCCACCTGCCATAATTACCACAAAATTATCTTTCATATATACTAATTCGTTATAAACCAATTAAACTATTCCTTCTTTTAATAAATCATGTAAATGTACAAATCCAACTACCTTATTCTCATCTATCACAATAATTTGAGCTATGTTGTTCTGCTGCATCACATTAAGTGCTTTTGTGGCATAATCTCCTTTATTTACTGTAATAGGGTTTTCAGACATTACATCTTTTGCTACAATATTTACCAAGTCAGTATTATTTTGTAACATTCTTCGTAAATCGCCATCAGTTATTATACCAATCAAAGCTCCTGAATCGTTAACTACAGCTGCCGAACCCAGCCTTTTTGTAGATATCTCTACAATTACCTCATTTATTGAGGTGTCATTTTTTACAATTGGTAATTCATGATTTGGATAAATGTCATCTACTTTAAGGTACAGTTGTTTTCCTAAAGCACCGCCAGGATGATATTTAGCAAAATCTTCACTGCCAAAATTTTTCATTTTTAACAAGCAAACTGCCAAGGCATCACCCATAGCCAAGTGAGCAGTAGTACTTGTAGTTGGAGCTAGGTTATTAGGGCAGGCCTCTTCTCCTATTGTAGCATTCAAAATAAAATCAGCTTGTTTCGCCAAGTAAGAAGAAGTATTACTTACAAGAGCAACTAATTTAGTTTTCATTCTTTTAATTAAAGGTACAAGTACTTTAATTTCAGGAGTGTTGCCACTTTTGGAAATACATATTACAATATCGTCCTTTTGAATCATTCCCAAGTCTCCATGAATTGCATCGGCAGCATGCATAAATAATGCTGGAGAGCCTGTAGAGTTTAATGTGGCTACTATTTTATTAGCTATAATAGCACTTTTTCCAATTCCTGCTATAATAACTCTGCCTTTTGAGTTTAATATTTCCTTAACACAATTTTCGAAATCATCATCAATCAATTTTGCTAAATTTCTTACAGCCTCTGCCTCATTTATGAGTGTACTAATAGCAATGTTTTTAATATTTTTCATTAAATTCAATTAATTAAAGATCATCTTCGTATGAAGATGGGTAAAGATACCAAAAAACAATAATTCATCACTCTGATTAGTTTTATAAAAGATGTTGGCAAGAAAGGAAGGTTTACTAAAGACTAAATTAAAAGAAATTTTTGGTTATGGACAATTTCGTGGTAATCAAGAGGTTGTCATTAATAATATATTAGATCGAAAAAACACATTTGTAATCATGCCCACAGGGGCTGGGAAGTCTTTATGTTATCAGCTACCCGCTTTAGTTCAGGATGGTCTTGCTATAGTTATTTCTCCACTTATTGCCCTGATGAAAAATCAGGTTGATCAACTAAATGCATTAGGTGTAAAAGCAAGGTTTCTAAATTCTACACTCACTAAAGGAGAGGTTACAAGATTAAAAAAAGACAGCATTAATGGTGAAATAAAATTATTATATGTAGCTCCAGAATCACTCACTAAAGAAGAAAATGTTAATTTTCTTAAAAAAGTAAAAATTTCATTTGTAGCCATAGATGAAGCACACTGTATTTCCGAATGGGGTCATGATTTTAGACCTGAATATAGAAGGATTAGAGATATTATAGCACAACTTGGGGATTTGCCAATAATTGCTCTCACAGCTACTGCCACACCAAAAGTACAACAGGATATTGTTAAAAACCTTCACATGGAAGGTTCGGATATTTTTTTATCCTCATTTAATCGTGCCAATTTATATTATGAGGTGCGCCCTAAACAGAATGCTAAGAAGCATTTAATAAAGTTTATTAAAGGGCATAAAGGAAAATCAGGTGTCATTTACTGTTTGAGCAGAAAAAAAGTTGAAGAAATTGCTGAACTCTTAAAAGTCAATGGGATTAGATCGGCACCCTATCATGCTGGACTTGAATCACAAGTTCGCATGAAAAACCAAGATGATTTTTTAAATGAAGAAACTGACGTAATTGTAGCTACTATTGCCTTTGGAATGGGTATTGATAAGCCAGATGTTCGATTTGTAGTTCATTATGATGTGCCCAAGTCATTAGAGGGTTATTATCAGGAAACAGGTAGGGCTGGTCGAGATGGACTTGAAGGTCGTTGCCTTATGTTCTATAGCCAAAATGATTTGAATAAACTTGAAAAATTTAACAAAGATAAACCTGTAACTGAAAGAGAAAATTCTAGAATTCTTTTACAGGAAATGGCATTTTATGCAGAATCAGCAATTTGTAGAAGAAAACAACTTCTACACTACTTTGGCGAAGAATACGAAGAGACTACTTGTAAAGAAGATGATATGTGCGATAACTGTGCACATCCTCGAGAAAAATTCGAAGGTAGAGATTATGCAATAATTGCTATAAAAACTGTAAAACAAACATCACAACGTTTTGGTTTTAACCATATCTCAGATGTTATTTTAGGTATTAAAACACAACATGTTCTTAGTTATGAACATGATAAATTAGAGGTATTTGGTGTTGGGAATACTGATACAGCTGACTTTTGGAAAACCGTTCTTCGTCAAACATTATTGTTTGCATACTTAGAAAAAGATATAGAAAACATAGGAGTACTTAAAGTTACTGAAAAAGGAGAAGAGTTTCTTAAAAATCCTGAAAGTATAGAGTTTAGTAAAGATCATGATTATTCAGATTTAGGTGAAGAAGAAGAATCACAAAAAGAAATCATAAATACAAGAGCTTATGATGAAACTCTTTTTGGTTTATTAAAAAGCTTAAGGAAAGAAGTTGCAAAGCAAAAAAAATTACCTCCGTATGTAATTTTTCAAGACCCTTCATTAGAAGAAATGGCAACTACATACCCTACTACTAAAGATGAGCTTGCCCAGGTAAATGGAGTAGGAATGGGAAAGGTTCAAAAATTTGGAAAAATTTTTATAGATGAAATAGAAAGGTACGTTGGAGAAAATGATATTGTCACAGCAGCAGATGTAGTAATTAAAACATCCGCTCAGAAATCAAAACTAAAAGTACACATCATACAGCAAATAGATCGAAAAGTAGATTTAGATGAAATTGCTGACACTAATGGTATAAATATACTCCAGCTAATCGATGAAATTGAACATATTTGTTATTCAGGAACACGCCTAAACCTTG
>Ga0224506_10002332_pt1 | contig 12959 bp, 17 predicted proteins | sample SF_Jan12_sed_USG_2_FD_169108 | JGI IMG/M metagenome (GOLD analysis project Ga0224506, IMG submission 169108) | Sediment microbial communities from San Francisco Bay, California, United States - SF_Jan12_sed_USGS_8_1 | ecosystem: Environmental > Aquatic > Marine > Sediment | place: USA... | reverse complement strand
TTTCTGCACAAAACTCAATCATGTCACCAATTAATCGCATTGAGGGTTGTGGTGGATAGATGTACGTATTTCTTGCAATGTATTCTTTGAGAATATCATTTTGGGTAGTTCCACGCAGTTCGGTGCTTTTGAAGCCTTGTGATTCCCCTACTGCAATATAATATGCAAGTAATGTAGATGCAGTAGAGTTAATCGTCATTGATGAACTTACTTTACCTAACGGTATGCCATCAAAAGCAGTCATCATATCTTTAATTGACGTGATGGATACACCAACCTTTCCAACTTCACCTTCAGCTTGAGGTGAATCAGAATCATACCCAATTTGAGTGGGCAAATCAAATGCCATGCTTAATCCAGTCTGACCTTTTTCAAGCATGAATTTGAATCGCTCATTTGTAAGCTTGGCATCACCAAACCCAGAATATTGTCTCATGGTCCAGAATCGTTCACGGAACATTTCAGGGTGAATCCCTCTAGTGAAGGGGTATTTTCCTGAATCTTCCACAGGTCTCTTTTTTGTTGATTTTTGATAGATACGCTTTACTGGAAAAGAAGAATCGGTGAAAATCTTCTTTTCAGGGGTTTTGGTTTTGGAGGGTTTTTTTGCAGCCATGGTATCACTTTAACAAAGATTTTGTAATTTTGTCTCCTGCTTGAAATGGATCAATGTCTTTTGATTGTAATTTTTTAAGATATTTTGAAAATGTTTTATCAGAAACCAACATATCATCAATCTTTTCTTTTATGTTATTTAAAACAATATCTTTTAGTTCGGCCTCAAGGCGCTCATTATTTTTAATATCTTTGAATTTCTTTTTGGATTTCATCAAATCTTTCAGAGTTTTTGCAAAAACAGTAATTCCAGAATTTTTTTTGACAGAGGTTTTCAGAATTATAGGATTTCTGTCAGAATCTCCAATGAAATCACGGACTGCGTCAAAAAGTTGGTTGGTTCCACTAAGATCACTTTTGTTAACAAGATAGATATCTCCGATTTCAGTCAAACCTGCTTTGATAGTTTGAATGCTATCACCAGTATTCGGATTAAAAACAACAACAGTGATATCAGCAATGTTTGAAATTTCTACTTCGGTTTGGCCAGCACCCACACTTTCAATAATTATCGGATTGAATCCGGCATATTCTAAAACACGGATGCTATTTCGCAAGGAACGAGAAACAGCCCCAGTTGCACCTCTTGATGCAATACTTCTGATGTATGTGCCAGAATCAGTAGATTCACTCATCCTAACTCTATCTCCCAATATTGCACCTCCGGTAACATGACTTGTAGGATCAACTGCCAAGACGGCAGGTTTTGTGCCTAATTTTTTCAGAGCCATAGCAGTTTTGTTAATCAATGAACTTTTACCAGCTCCTGCAGGTCCAGTAATACCAATAATTGAAGAGGTTCCACTATCTTTGAAAATTTTCTGCAACAGTTTTTTTGCTTCAATTTGATCATTTTCAACAATAGTTATTGCTTTAGCAATTGCACCACGTTTACCTTTTTTGAGATCAGCAAGTAAATCCATGATGTAGTAAATGATTTAGAGCTGCAATAAAATCTTGTGTAAATCTATTTTTTAACGGATAAAGCAATTATTTTTAAAATCTACAGAATTTGAAAAAATAAGATATGTTTAACACGACATATCCATTTAAAAATAATCCGTTAATGATCGTTAATTCGAGCTAATCCCAGATAAACAAAACACAAATGAAATTCAATTTATCTCTCCAGTTCTAATCTGATTTCTTGTAGGAGATCATCAAGATCAAGGATCAGATAGTCCAGAGTTTTCCAGAGGATATTCTCAATGATATTCTAATTAAGTAGGAAAGCCCAAAGATCCGAAAGAGCCATGGTACGAATATCGTGGAGGCAATGATCAGTATGACTTGCCACTACAGATCGAGGGTTTTGGTTTGAGGAAAAAGCTATTGTAATCTAGTTTCCAGAAATCAAATCCCAGATAAACCCAAGAAATTCCTTGAACATGTTTCTTTTTTCAGAATAGATAGATAATCCAAGCAGTGTCAGATCTTTGACCCAGATCTAACCAGTTTTTGATATTACAGGTTATCTCATGTTAATGAGATTATGGCCATGATTGGAACATGTGAGGCATGTCATGATGTGGGGGTCGAAGTAACATTGACCAGAGTTCATAGTAATGTGGACAATACAAGTGGAATGGTACTGATTCGCTTATGCAGAGCATGTAGGGAATAGTATTTTGCCATTGCAGTTAGAACATTGGAGATAATGGCAACGTATTCATCCAAGTTGCTTTTTGTGTAAGGTGTAGACGATGATCATAGCAGTGCCTGTTAATTGATTGAAGTTTTGGTTTAATAGAGCCATTGTGAAAGGAATTAGATAGAAAAAAGATTTGTCATTTGATCTGAATGAAATTAAATCCTTCTTCACCTGATGGATATTCAAAAGATTGTTTTGGTAAAATAATACCTGCATTTTCGGATAGAATTGAAACAGGGTCAACTAACGCAATATGGTGTGAGAGATTTTTCTATGTCAGAGATCCCGACAATCATCAAATTGCGATTGCAAAACCTCTCTAATTCTAAATAATCAAGTGAGGGCCCCAGATCAAATGTACTTTTTACACGTGGATATGACTAAATAATTAACATCCAGTACGTGGAATTTGTTTATTTCAAAACCCTGTAATGCAATTCAATTAGCGCATCATAATCAGTAGTTTTAATCAGTTCAAGTTTTACCTCTTTTTCTATATCCTTGAATAATGGGATTCCTTTACCGAGTACAACAGGAACTATTGACAGAATTATTTCATCTACAAAACCGAGATTCACAAAGGTGGAAATTACTTCTGCTCCCCCAATCAACCAGATGTTCGTTCCTGTATCTGAGAGGAGGGCTTTCACTAATTTTTCAGCATCAAGTACGAATTCGATGTTTTCGTTATAGCGATAATCATTACTCCGAGTTAAGACATAGGATTTCTTGTCTTTGTAAGGATAATCTCCAAATGTCAGTACTTGGTTGTATGTTTTTTTACCCATAATCACCGTATCTACCGAATTGATAAAATCATCATATCCAGACACCGTATTTTTTGGAAGCCAATCAATATCGCCATTCTCTCTTGCAATGAATTCGTCCAGACTGGATGCGATGAATAGTTTTATTTTTCTCAAGGATTGGTTGATCTTTCTTTGTTTATTATAATGATATTCTATATTACACATGATTTTGATATGGATTAAATTTCCATGTATGTATTAACTCAAACACCAGTGTTTTCGTCTTTGGTGAGTTCCAGATAGACCTTGTCTCCTACTGAGAGATTCATCTTCCTGTATTCGTGCATGTCAAGCTTTAGCGATGTGCCACTACCACCTGGCATCATTCCTCCCATGCCCGAAAGCATCTTGTTCAGATCTTTTACCATGTCTCCCATTTTGGTAGGGTCCATCATTTTTGAAGGATCAAATTGAGGTTTGTTTCCCTCTTTAAGATCTTTTGATGAGGTCAATAAAACTATCACGTAAGGCGCACCGTCAGGTGACGAATCAATTCTTTTTACTACAAATTCCTTGCGCATATTATAGATTCAACATGATGTCTTTATAATGTTCTTTATCTGTAGTGAGCAGCAAATGTGTTTGGCTCTTTACTTTGAAGGTCTTTTTTGTATTGGCCTGCAATCAGATCTCCATATACAACCAAATCTCTGGCAATAGTTTCAATACGGGAGAGAATGTTTTCATTTGTAATGTTTCCCTGTTTGTCAAAGTCCTGGTCAGAGTTCACTGAAATACCATACGGCATACTCCATCCATAGCACTGTCTTACAGCAGTTCTCATCTGGTCCATGACTGTGAGTCCTTTTTCGTGTGAGGCGCAGATGTATCCAAATGTCTTTCCTGCAAAATCAGACCAGAAGAAATCCAGGAAATTTTTCATTACTCCAGACATCGAACCATGGTAATCAGGAGACGCCAGAACAAAGGCATCGGCCCATTTTACATACTCTGTAACTTTGTCAAGTTCAGGTGAACTGTTTTGTTCAGGGCGATACATTGGCAGTTGTAATTCTCGCAGGTCCAACAGATTTGTTTCTGCATCTTTCTTTGCTTTTTCCAATGTCAATTTTAGAACACGTGTACTGTAAGATGACTCCCGCATACTGGAGGCCACACCTAATATTTTTAGACCCATCTTGTGTGGGTTGATGAATCTATGATATATTTTTAGTTACACGTGGGTCTTATTTTACCGCCTAACTATAACCCCATACAGGTCGTGCTGGGGTTAGGACAGAGCGGCAAGAATGAACGTGCCCGAAAGAGCACCCAAACGAGATCTTGAAAATGACATCGATAAAGAAATTAAAAAACAGATCTTAGATTCTTGAAAAAATGAATTTGATTTTAAATCCTGAATCATGAACAAAATCTTGCAACATCTGGAGGCATTTTATCAAATGGTTCTATTTCAGAATCACAGTGCAACACCCTCAGGTATTGAGATAGAATATTGCATTCCAACTATTGTAACATCTAAAGGAATTTGATATGCATCAATTGCCATAATCATGAAGAAAACACCCATTCCAATTGACCATCATTTTGTCATAAAGGGTTTTAAAAAAAATGTCATTTAATCTCCGAATTTGATTTTCAAATTTGGTTTAATATGAATTCACAATAACTCAAACATCATTTAAATTCTATGAACTAATTTTGGTTCCACATCTAGAACAATAGTTTCCATCAGAAGGTAATTCACATACAAGACAAACTTTTGTTTTAAAGCCTCTTTGTTTGAATTTTACAAATCTAAGAAATGGCAAAAAAATTATCGGTAGAAAGAAAAAATAGATTCCAATTGACCAAAGAAAAAATGAAATTGTAAGAGATATAGATATTATGACAATAGTAAGTGGCCAGCTAGTTCTATTCATGACAATCCTATTATTAAGAATGGGTGTTTTGAGGTTTCAAGAATTTTTATTATAATATTTGATTTTGTCCTAATGGCAGTCATGCTAGTTCAGATTTATCAAATTTTAACACGTGATCTTTTATCGTTATCTTGGCACCTTTTTTCATGTAATATTGTGTCTTTTCTTCTGTGAATGTTCTAGTATTAATTGTGGCATTATCCTCCATCGCCTCGAAGGTTTCTGCATCTTGAGATAGTTCGGATGTTTTTTGCCAATTACCCTCAAATTCACAATATACAAAATTGACAAATGTGAGTCCTAAATCCATATTCTATTTCACATAATCAAAGTTAAATTGCATAAGGATAATTTTCATTTTTGGTTTTCATGCTCATTCTAAGGATTTATCGCTTGAATAACATCTTGATATGCGTCAAGCAAATCTCTTGCAGTTACAATTTCCATAAAATAACAATAAAATTAGATTATTTTTTCAGAATTATAGAAACAGAAAAATTACTTTAAAGAGTAAGCAAAACCGCTGACAAAAGCAGGTCCTCGTTTCTTCTTTATTCTAATACGCTTACCCTTTACATCAATACTTTGAGATCTAGGCAAAAAGCACCCCGTCTGTTTTCCATCAACTGAAACAAGTATGTCGCTATCTCTTTGAGTGACCGGCCCTAAAATTCTATACAATTTGGACTTTTCACCACTATACACTGTTTGCCATTGTCCAGATCTTGCAAACCACTCTTGTTCATGGTCCATCTCATCAGAAGGTCCAACATATGTTCCTGAAATCCATGTGTATGATGAACTTTTGATTTTAATTTTTTTACCTGAAACGGTTCCACCCCTATGAAGTTTGGTTACTTTGTCATCATGATAAACAGTGATGTCTCCAGAACCTTTAATGTAAAATTATAAAGATGTATTTCCTTGATAGATAGATAGATGCACATTTGTCTGCTTTTGGTCCATCTACCAATTTTTTGTATAACATTTCAAAGAATTTTATTAACTTAAGCATATCTGTGATTTTCAGAATCGATTAACTTTTTTGCTCTTTTAATAGAATAAATGTAAAAAAGAATATGGAAATTTTACAATTTATCAAAAGGAAATTCCTATGGGTCATACTTTTAGTTGTAGTATTTTATGTTGTTTTCATTTTAGTTTCAGATGTAGAGAAAATTTTTGAGCATTTTTTGCAGATTAGAGCAGAATTTCTATTTTTGATCCTTTTCCTTGTTTTTCTATCTCACATTGTAAAGAGTTTCCGTCAAAAAGAATTACTAAATAATCTTGGAGAAAAGATCCCATGGGTACAAAATTTAGTCATTTACATGGCAGGATTATCATTAATTAATACGCCTGGCGGTGTTGGCACCTTTATCAAATCAATTTATTTGAAAAATCAATTTCAAATTCCTACTAACAAATCAATTTCAGTTATTTTTATGGAGAGGTATCACGATTTGCTTGCAGGCACAACAATAATTCTTGTAAGTATTTTCATGTATTTTAGTTCCGTTTCAATTTCTCTACTTATAATATCTTCAGTTATTCTCATTGGAGTGTATGTATTGATAAAAAATAAGAGGTTTTCAGAATTTACATACAAAAAAATCTCAAAAATTAAGTTCATATCAAAAAATCTTCCAGATGATATAACAAGTAATTCATTTTATATTTTGACCAATTCAAAAAATATGACCAAGGGTTGGTTGTTTAGTATTTTTGGGTGGTGTATAGATTCAATGGCAGTGTATGTGGCATTTCTTGTATTAAACGTTGATTTAGGATACATCTTAATTTCTCAAATTTATTTTACTTCAATTGGATATGGCGTTTTGTCATTTTTACCAGGAGGAATAGGAGTCAATGAAAGTATAGCAGATTTTCTTTTAGTACAGCAAGGATTGGAACTTTCTGTTGCAACTTCACTTGTCATATTAACAAGATTAACCACCACATGGTTTGCAACAATAATAGGAATAGGTTTCACTCGTAATATTTTGAAAAAGCAAAGACAGTCTCATTAACCATGTTTCTTTCGGTTATTTTTTACTTCATCATGCAAGTCTTTTACCATAGAAATCAGCAATTCTACTTCATGTTTTTCTAAATGTTCAATTTCATGTATTTTTCTTATAATTAGAGATTTTGTAGAGGATTCAACTGATTCATGTTTTTTTAGTCTTGAACCAATCAGAACAGCACCAAATGCTGAAATCATTATACCTATAATTGAGATTCCGACAAACATTAATCCAATACCCATCATTCTTCCAATTTCAGTTACAGGTACCACATCACCATATCCTACGGTGGTCACAGTAGCTGATACCCACCAAAATGCATCAAGAAGTGTAGTGATTTGTGCATCTTCGTGAGGAGATTCAATAAGATAAATGGCCATTCCACTTCCACCAATTATCAATGCAAATAGTACAATTACAAAAATTAGTAGTCTCAATAAAAGTATTGGATTAGAGGACTACTAAAAACCAAAATAAGATTTTCAAAGTAGAAAACAAACCTATTTTATTTATCGAGTAAAACAGTTTTCAAGAATAATCAATTTTAATGAACAATTAACCGTGAAATGCAAGACGTACACAAAGAATCAAAATTAACTCCATCTAGTGAAAATCAACAAGGGAAAAGCAATTTTCAAACATACAAAGATTATTCAGATAATTTTCAAAGGCAAGTTGAAAAAACAGTCACACAGAGAAACGAATTGTTTGGAAAAGTATATCTGGAATATCTAAAACACTACAAGCAGGTCACAGATAAGATATTTGAATATCAAGACAATTTCTTGACAAAAAATGGATCAAATGTGAATACTGACTTGTATAATGACACTTGAAAGAAGTTTTACGAGTCTGCAAGTATGTCGTATTCAAACCAAGCAAAAATTGCTGAAACCACACTTAATGTAATGGAACAAAATCTAAAGCTGCTCAATGGAAACATGGGTGGTTTTACTGATCTAATGTCATCAATCTGGTTGTGGTGGATTCCTGACAAAAAACCAAAAAATTGATTTTAAATTGTGATATACCAAGGATAAACTGCGTTACCAAGACTTTTCAAGCCTCTACCGGGAGCCTTGAGGTGGACCTAAAGCCTTTTTGTTGGACATTTCTGAACAATGTCCAATTCTGTCCAATGAAAATGCCTAAAACTGTCCACTTTTGTCCAAAAACGTCAAGTATTGTCTAAAACTGTCAAATAATGCCCAAGTATACTCAATAAGCAATATCTTTTTTTGGTATGATTTACTAGAAACATGATTCTGTTAGACAGGATCTTGTGTCTTATTCTTTGATCTTGTCTTTAGATGCTTTGCAGTTTGGTTTTTCCAGTATCTTTCCGGCACATTAGAAATTTTTTCTGCGTATCATTCCAGTAAAATCATTTTGACTCCCCGGAAAGATAGTTATCAATTCGGTGGAATGAACTATCAATCCAGTCTAGGAATTTTTCTTTTCGGTATCAATTCAGAGATGTCATTTATCAATTCGGTAAAACATTCTGAGAGTGTCTGTAGTTTGATCGATTATTCCTATCAATTCGGTATCTTTTCGGAGATTTCCCGAAACTTTTCCGAAAATACCGATAGAAATTTTGATCGACGATACCTCAATTCTACATTTTTAGAAAATAAAAGTAGGGAGATGTTATTACTCTATATTGATTTTAGTGGTCTTTGGTTGAGGTGTTGGTTTTTCCTTTGGGATCTCTACTGTCAATATTCCATTGTTTAGTTTGGCCTTGACATCAGAAGATTTTACTCTCTCTGGAAGAGACATTCTTCTATGAATTGATACCTCGCTGTGCTCTTTTCTAATGTATTTTTTCTTCTTTTCCTCTTCAGATTCCTTGTGCTCAGCTGAGATGTCAATATAGTCATCACCTACATTGAGGTTGATTTCTTCTTTTTTTATCCGTGGCATGTCTGCAGTAACTACAAACTTGTCTCCCTCATCTATAAGGTCACATGAGGTTGATGACTCAAACACATGATGTAGTGGTTTTGTTACAAATGATGGTGTCAAGACATGCTCAAAGTCTCGCTTAAAGTTATCAAAGACTCTGTCTAGTTCATCAAATCCTGAACGCCAAAATGGAACAACTTCCTTTTTCTCTTTGTCCTTATTTTCAATACTCATTGAGCATAATGTATCAAAAAAGAATTTGTACTTTATGTAGATTGTCAGTTTTGGTTTTTATTTTCATATTGTCTGGTTGTGACAAAAAGCAAGAGCATCAATTTAATGTTAAATCTTAATTGGAATGGGACGCAGATAAATGAAGATATCAACATAGTCATTTTTACTGTATAGATTTGATGTACATCAACTCATAAACACATGGACTGTTAATTTTAAAACTATATTTTTTCATTTCAGAAATGAAAATCATATCATCACCATAAATATACTAAAACAAACCAGAGTCTGTGTCTCAAGTTGGAACTACACCGGAAGGCGTTCCCATAATTTTGCTAAAGGAGGGAACAAGACAATCCCGTGGAAGGGATGCACAAAGAAACAACATCAGGGCTGCAAAACTGATTGCAGAAATCATTCAGACAAGTCTTGGTCCAAGAGGGATGGACAAGATGCTTGTGGACTCATTGGGAGACATTACAATTACAAATGACGGGGCAACAATCCTAAAGGAAATTGACGTGCAGCATCCTGCTGCCAAGATGATGGTGGAAGTGGCAAAGGCTACAGATAGCGAAGTGGGAGACGGAACAACATCTTCAGTTGTCTTGGCAGGTGCTTTGCTTGAAAAGGCAGAATCACTAATTGATGATGACATTCATCCCGTAATAATTGCCGAGGGTTACAAAAAGGCCTCAAAAAAGGCAATGGAATTTTTGACTGAAATTACAATAAACGTTGAACCAAAAGATAAGGAAATACTTGAAAAGATTGCAAACACGTCAATGCAGACAAAGCTTGTATCAATTGAGGCAACTGATCTTGCCAAATTGGCAGTTGATGCAGTACTGGCAGTCATTGAAGAGAAAAACGGAACATTCAGGGTAAATCTTGACAACATAAAGATAGAAAAAAAGACAGGTGGTTCAATTTCTGATAGTGAGTTGGTAAGTGGCATAATACTTGATAAGGAAATTGTTCATAGCGGCATGCCAAGAAAAATTGAGAATGCAAAGATTGCTCTAATCAATGAGGCACTAGAGATTAAAAAGACAGAGTTTGAGGCAAAACTAAACATCTCTAGCCCCAACCAGATAAAATCCTTCATGGAAGAGGAAAATCAGATGCTCAAAGACATGTCAAACAAGATAAAATCCACTGGCGCAAATGTTGTTTTGTGCCAAAAGGGAATAGATGACATTATCCAGCACTATCTTAGCAAGGAGGGAATACTTGCAGTAAGACGCATCAAGGAAAGTGACATGACAAAACTTGCAAAAGCTACTGGAGGCAGAATAGTGGGAAGAGTAGATGACCTAAATGATACAGAGTTGGGCTTGGCAGAAAACGTGGAGGAAAGAAGAGTAGAAGAGGACAACTGGGTGTTCATCGAAGGGTGCAAAAACCCAAAGGCAATCAGTATGCTGCTAAGAGGCGGCACTCAAAGAGTGATTGACGAGGCAGACAGGTCAATGCATGACGCACTGATGGTTGTAAAGGATGTAATTGAAAAACCAAAGATTGTCTATGGTGGAGGTGCGCCTGAGTCCTTTATTGCGCTAAAACTCAGAGACTGGTCAAAATCGCTTTCTGGCAGGGATCAGCTTGCAGTTGAAAAGTTTGCTGATGCAATGGAGTCCATTCCGCTTGCACTTGCAAGAAATGCAGGAATGAATCCTATTGATACGATTACGCAACTAAGATCAAAACAGAGTAAAGGGGAAAAATTCACCGGAGTGGATGTCATTAATGGAACGATTGCTGATTTTGAGAAACTAGGAATAATAGAGCCAGTCAAGGTCAAAGAGCAGATAATAAAGTCAGCTACTGAGACTGCAAACATGATACTGCGAATCGATAACGTTGTTGCATCGTCTAGATCATCGGCCCCACCTCAAGGAGGAATGGGAGGCATGCCCGGAATGGGTATGGAATAGAAAAATAGATTTCAAGACATGAAAATTAGTTTATTATTATGTGTATGTGATATAGAATGGTTTCCAATTAATTGAAAACCTGTAATTAGTTGGTCTAACAAATGATGTAAATGGATTATGTGCTTATGATCGGTGTTGCATTGAGTGGTAAAACCACCTATGTTAAAGCAAACTTTGATCATGAAGAAATACGACTGTATTATTTTGACAACAATAGAAGAAAGGAGATTTGAGTTTGTGTTTTAATTGGTTTTTTATCAATACATCAAGACAAGAATTTTTACAATCAGATAGATATCCGTGTTCTATTTCGACGGGACATGGTAAAACGCCATCATAATTTAACAGTCTTCAGATTGATTTTTCAAATGAATATACACCAATAATATTAAAAAGAATTTATAATTATTATCCCTAAACTAGTGGTACCAAGACTGTAATCAAAACAGACACAAACACTATGCTTATGAGATTTAACGGAATGCCAAATCTTGCCATGTTTTTAGCACTTACATATCCACTTCCAACGACTATTGTATTTGGAGGTGTTGCAATAGGCAGGATAAACCCGTAACTTGTGGCAATTGCAACAGGTGCCATAAGTAAAATCGGATTAATGCTCAAAGTTGTAGACAATGCAGCCATTATGGGCAGCATCAAGGCAGCACCTGCAGTGTTACTCATCAACTCACCGGAAAATATTGTAACTGTTACAACAATTAGGATTATCAAGAAATACTCCATTCCTCCTACAAACGACAGTTGATTAGCTATCTGAAGGTCCAACTCAGATGATGCAAAACCTCCTGCCAGAGATATTCCCCCACCAATCAAAACAAGTATGCTCCAAGAAATCTTTCTTGCAGATTTTAGATCTAACAGATGACTCTTAACAACACCATTAGATGACGTTGATGTGATCATAAATAAAATCAGCACAGAGAAAAGCACGATTGTATAATCTTCTACAAATGGAAGTTCAATCAACCTATTGACTTTATTAGAAAATTACTCTTCTTTATTTTTTCAGGAGAAAATATCAGTTTGAGACAAACAAATATTACAGTTTTATGAAATATTCACCATTCTGAAGATAGTAAAACTATAGGAATACTTGTTGTCTATAACTCACTGATAATTCCTTCGTCAGTGTTATATTATTCAATTCAATGTCAAATTAATGCAGACTGTTACAGTGTGGAGATGTTATAGATGTGCCCTAACATTCAACAAGGAACAGATAGCAACCACACATCACGAGGTATTTGAACATCCTGTTCAAAAGATAGAAATGTCAACTCTTAACTAAATTTTCACTTTTCTTTTTTTATTCTGCCTCGCAGGCACTCGGCTCTGGTTTTGGTGACTTGATCTCATATACGACCTAAGGAAGAGAGTAGATTACCGGAGGTACAGGTTGTCCTGACGAATAAATTTCTGTTTTTAACTGAATATGACCCAATTCCTCATGATCAATTTCTAAAACAACGGGATGAATTGCCCAGCCATATTTTGGCTCATTTGTAAATGGGACAATTTCAACAAATTCAGAATCAGAAAATGTTTTTTGAAATGTATCACCCATACCAAGGATTTCCATGACAACCAAAGATGTTTTGCCAGAATTGTCCAGATAAGAGACTTCCACATAACCTGCGTCATGAAAAATTGCTTCAACATGAAATGTTTGACGAAGAATGTCTTTGTCATCAGATGCACCACCTGTCAAAAATATAATTGCCAATATGGTGAAAACTCCAAGAAATATTGGAGGTCCAAGTTTTTTAGCCATCTTTGAATTCTTTTCTCATTCTTCTAAGGAATTTTGAATTTATTCGAATCCGTTCAAGCGTTTGTGATTGAGTTCGTTCGGTTCCAGGAGTAGGATTCTTTTT
>Ga0224506_10002331_pt1 | contig 12963 bp, 10 predicted proteins | sample SF_Jan12_sed_USG_2_FD_169108 | JGI IMG/M metagenome (GOLD analysis project Ga0224506, IMG submission 169108) | Sediment microbial communities from San Francisco Bay, California, United States - SF_Jan12_sed_USGS_8_1 | ecosystem: Environmental > Aquatic > Marine > Sediment | place: USA... | reverse complement strand
TATTGTTATAATAATGTGAACATAGTCTGTGCATAGCAGCGTTCTATTTATTATTTGCGCCAAATTGTATTGCTGTGTCTAACACAATGCCTGCCAGTCTGTGTTATCTCCCTGCATCACCCGTAAGCTGGATTGCACGTAGCTGATGATACTTTCCAGAAACAGGGATGCATGCCTAAGCTTAGAATTAGACCAGTTCAATATATCTGATAAATTAGCGTTATTAGTGTAACAATCGTTACATTAAAAAATAGTTGCTATATTCGAATATAATAATGTGCGAAGAGGAACTGTTTATTTTGACACCACACGCGCTATGCTTTCACCAAAGCACCAAAGCACCAAAGCACCAAAGCACTAAAGCACTAAAGCAACAGAGCCAGTAACGACAGCAATCCGATCGCGATGTTACTCAGTGAGGCGGAGCTGGTAAGAGGGGAAAATCAGAAAAAAGAAAATATATTAAATAAGAGTCAGAATATATTTATTTTTCATATCTGTGAGTTTTATGTTGTGGAACCTATGTATTAAAATTTTGCAAAACCTGGGGATCAGAACATATTTATTCCAAATATACCCAGCTCGGATATTAGAGTTAATTCCTCTATTGATGCAACGTGTCTGGATGACTCTCAGGGAGAGTGCTGAAATCCACGTTGCCGTGGTAAAAAATAAGAAGGGTAGCCATGCCAGGCAGCTACCCTGTGGGATTTTTCTTTAGAATGATATACCAGCCAGCAGGCCGATATGGCGGCCACCTGCATCTACCGTGGTGTTAAATAGCGTCACGTCGGCAGATGATGAGCGGATTTCTGCACCCAGATAAAAATCATCATTTACATCGAACTGTATACCCGCATTTAGCCATATACCGGTTCCACTACCTGATTCTGATGCCGAGTAATAACCATCAGTTCCCGATATCGTGGCGCTAATAAAAGCGATGCCCCCACCCAAACAGGCCAGCGGTCCTGCCACGCAAGAGCAGGATAGAATCTTGATAACCTGGAAGAATCAGTTACTTACGTTCAAACCGAAAATAGCTGAACAACTGCTCGCCACCCGCTGGGGTCAGGTGGGTCTCGCCGTCCTGTTCGATGAACTCGAAGGCATCGCCCAGCGCCTGACTCAGTTTGGCCGCATCGTATTGCACGATGTTCAGTCCACTGCACATGGTGGGGCCGCCGATGGCGAAGGCGGCGAGGATCAGGTGGCCGCCGGGGGGCAGGGCGGTCTTTAATGCGCTGATGTATTTTTGCCGATCACTGGCTTCGGTGAGGAAGTGAAACACGGCGCGGTCGTGCCAGAGGGCGAAGGGGTGGGGGGCAACGAATTCGGTGATGTCGCTAGCGAACCATTCGACGCTGTCGGCCTGTTTGTCCAGGCGTTGTTTGGCGACGTCGAGGGCGGCGGCGGAGATATCCAGTACGGCCAGGTGTTCGTATCCTTGCTCAAGCAGCTTATCGACTAATACGGAGGCGCCGCCGCCGACGTCGATGATGGCCTGGGTCTTTGCTGGTTGGCAGTGATCGATCAGTTTGAGGGACAGGGCCGGTTCCTTTTGGTACCAGCTCACCTCCAGCGGGGATTTCTCGCTGTAGATCTTTTCCCAGTGCTGTTTGCGATCGCTCATGCCAGCCTCTGTTGCGCGCGTTTGATGGCCGCCCGCACCTGCTCGGGGGCGGTGCCGCCGATGTGGTTGCGCGCCGCGACCGAGCCTTCCAGGGTCAGGACGGCAAATACATCCTGTTCGATGCTGCTGGAAAAGTCCTGCAGCTCTGCAAGGCTCATGTCCGACAGGTCTTTGCCCGTTTCGATACCATATCTCACCGACTTGCCGACGATCTCATGGGCATCGCGGAAGGGCACACCCTTGCGTACCAGGTAGTCGGCCAGGTCGGTGGCGGTGGAAAAGCCGCCTTTGGCCGCCTCATACATCACCTCACGATTCACTTTAATTTGCGGCATCATATCGGCATACAGGCGCAGGCAGCCGCGCAGGTTGTCGATGGTATCGAACAGGGGTTCCTTGTCTTCCTGGTTGTCCTTGTTATAGGCCAGCGGCTGGCCCTTCATGATGGTCAGCAGAGACAGCAGGTGGCCGTAGATGCGGCCGGTCTTGCCACGCACCAGCTCGGGCACATCGGGGTTTTTCTTCTGTGGCATAATGGAAGAGCCGGTACAGAACTTATCCCCGAGGTCGACAAAATTGAACTGCGCCGAGCTCCACAGGATCAGCTCTTCGGAAAAGCGCGACAGGTGCATCATCACCAGGGCGGCGGCGCTGGTGAACTCGATGGCGAAGTCCCGATCGCTGACCGCATCCAGGGAGTTTTCGCACACACCGTCAAAGCCCAGTTGCTCGGCAGTAAAGGCACGGTCGATAGGGTAGGTCGTGCCCGCCAGGGCGGCTGAGCCAAGGGGCATGACATTGACCCGCTTGCGGCAATCCACAAGGCGCTGGCTGTCGCGCAGCAACATCTCGAACCAGGCGAGCAGGTGATGGCCGAGGGTCACGGGTTGCGCCGTCTGCAAATGGGTGAAGCCGGGCATGATGGTGTCGGCCTCCTGCTCGGCGAGCTGCAGCAGGCCCTGTTGCAGGCGTGTGAGTTCCGCCTGCAGGGTGTCGATCTGTTCCCTGAGGTACAGCCGGATATCGGTCGCGACCTGATCGTTGCGTGAGCGACCGGTGTGCAGCTTTTTACCCACATCACCGATGCGATCCGTGAGACGCGCCTCGATATTCATGTGCACATCTTCCAGCTCGGTGCTCCAGGCAAAATTGCTCTGTTCGATATCGCTTTCGATATCCTGCAGGCCGTTGACGATGGCCTCGCATTCGGCATCGGTCAGCACACCGACCCTGGCCAGCATGCGGGCATGGGCGAGGGAGCCCATGATGTCGTGTTTGTACATGCGTTGGTCGAAACCGACCGAGGCAGTGAAGGCTTCGACGAAGGCATCAGTCGGTTCGGTAAACCGCCCGGCCCAGGGTTTATCGCTTTGCTTGCTCATGTTACGTCACAATTTGCTTCAATAATTGCACGCAGTATAACGGTTTTACCCGCCTGACGCATGAAGATGCTCGTAACTCACTCAACAATCAGCTATTTTAGGGACATGCCAATTTTCAGGGATCCGCCATCGACCACCAGCAAAAACCACTCGACCACGAGCGAGGAGTTGTTTTTACCGGATTTTTGCGGCATGCGTGCAGTGTTTGTGGTGGTGATCATTGCCCAGTTGTGTGCCATTGTCCTGAGCCTGGCACCAATGAATATTTCGGTCAAAGGACGCTGGTATAACCTGGCGATGATTTCCCTGTTTGTACAATGGGCGGCCCTGTCCGGTTGCGCCGTGCTGTGTCTTAGCCGACCCTTTTTAAAACGTTTTAGCAATCGTGAAGCCGGCCTGATCAGCTATAGCCTGATCCTGCTGCTGCTGGCCCTGCTCAGTGAGGTCGCTTACTGGCTGGTTTATCACCCGACGTCCTTTAGTGGGCTCAATAGCCACTGGTTGTTCCTGCTCAGGAACATGTTGATAGGGGCCATTATTGCCGGGCTGGTGTTGCGCTATTTTTATGTGCAGCAACAATGGCGGGCACGGGTCAAAACCGAATCCCAGTCCCGTCTGCAGGCCCTGCAATCACGTATCCGGCCGCATTTTCTATTTAATAGTATGAATACGATCGCCAGCCTGACCCGTAGTGATCCCCAGCAGGCCGAAGTGGCGGTGGAAAACCTGGCTGAATTATTTCGCATTAGCCTGGGTGATGCCCGTTCCAGTTATCAGCTGCAGGATGAGATCGCCCTGTGCCAGAGCTACCTGGAGATTGAGGCATTGCGTCTGGGGGATCGCCTCAAGGTCGACTGGCAGCTGCAAAGTCTGCCCATGGATGCCCGGGTACCGCCCTTGCTGATTCAGCCCCTGCTGGAAAATGCGGTCTACCACGGTATCGAGGGTATCAGCGGTGGCGGGACGATTGCCATCCATGGTCAGCGGAATGGCCGGCACCTGTTAATCACCATTCAAAATCCCATGCCCCCGCCCAGCGGGCAATCACACCAGCGGGGCAATCGGCTGGCGATGGACAATATTCGTGAACGTCTCAGCGCGGTGTACGATCGACACGGCAAGCTCAAGTGTGAGCAAATCGATAATCACTATGTGGTGAGCCTCCACTTCCCATACAGAAGGCACGATGATGAAGATTCTGATCGCGGATGATGAAAAACTGGCACGCGACCGTTTACGTGGCCTGGTTACCGAGTTATCACTGGGCGAGGTTGTGGGCGAGGCCGAGAATGGCGAGGCGGTGTTGCAACAAACCGCGCAGCTGCAACCCGATATCATCCTGCTCGATATCCGTATGCCCGGGATGAACGGTCTGGAAACCGCCCGCCATCTCGATCGACTCGACAATCCACCTGCCGTGATCTTTACCACCGCCTATGATGAATTTGCCCTGCAGGCCTTCGAAACCCATGCCGTGGATTACCTGCTGAAACCAGTGCGTCGGGAAAGACTCAGCAAGGCCATCCAGAGTGTGCAACGCCTGTCAAAGGCACAGCTTGCCGGCTTACAGAATAATGGTGGGCAAACCACAATGACGCACATCAGTGCACGGCAGCAGGGTGGGCTCAAGCTCATTGCCGTGGCAGATATCCTGTACTTTCAGGCGGCAGATAAATATGTCTCGGTTTATTACCCGACAGGCAGTGTCCTGATCGAAGACCCGCTCAAGTCACTGGAGGAAAAATTATCCGAGTTATTTGTGCGCATTCATCGCAATGCCCTGGTGGCAAAGCACCTGTTAAGCGCGCTGGAAAAAGATCAACAAGGTCACTATTACGTACGTCTGCAAGGTGTGGATGAGCGGCTTGAAGTAAGCCGCCGCCATGTGGCCGATGTGCGGCAGTTGTTAAAACAACTGGCAAGCAAGTAAGCAGAACGGGTTTATAACAAAGTCTTGAGCTGAACATCCCCTTCTTGGCACGAATACACCGGCGGCTATGTCGCCACCTATTACAGCATTTCAACCACCCAGCGGGTGACCGTGGCGGTCGCCTCCGCACATTTTTTGCCACGGGCCTCGGTGAAGGCATGGTATTGGGATTCATCCCACATGTTATAGGTCTGGCCGGTAAATTTCTGTTGCAGATCCTGGCAGGTGACGCCACCAAACTCCTGCTGAAAGCGGTTGACCAGTTCCTGGCCAAGACGGAAGTTGCCAACAAATTTACCCTTGGCAAATTTGTCATGATCCCGACCACGTTTGGCACTGAGGGCCAGTAGTCCACCGGTCAGGGCGCCGCAGGCCCCCAGTCCCATCAGTCCGCCACCACCGGACAGCCCATGGCTGGCCTTGATGGTTTCATCACTGACATAACCGACCGTGGACTGCACTGCCTTGAGGACGCATTGTGGACAGCAGCCGAATTCGATTTCATCGTGGTAGGCTTGTTGTGAGGCCTGTTCGGCCAGTTCCTGTTTCGCGTGTTTGTTTTTACTCATGCATAACATCCCTATTGCTGGTTATTTATAGTCACTGATTGTTTACCCCCGCTATCCATTATCTACAGTCCCCTGCAAAGGGTGATGATCCAGATCAAATTATGTAACGCCGCCGACACAGGCCTGTTACACACTGTTACACACTGTTACCCAACGGAAACCCAGCCGCATGCCTGTCATCTTATGCTTGAAGCATCAACATCACACAAAGGAGAAACTGTCATGTCGACGAACAAAACACGTAATGTATTGCTGGTGACCGGGATCGTCCTGGCCGTTGTGGTTACGGCCTGCAGTGGTCGCTTTCATCAGCGGGACCCGGAGCGGCATGCCGCCTGGTTAATGGAAAAGGCCACCGATGAGCTGGCACTGGATACGGCTCAACAGGCAAAGTTCAAAATCTTTACCGATGGTTTGACCGAGAGCCGCAGGAACCTGCGCAGCCAGCGTCAGCAAAGTCACCAGACTTTGTCGAATCTGCTGCAGCAGGAAAAGTTTGAGCGTAACAAGGCTAAGGCGCTGGTCAGGGAACATCTGCTGGCCATGCAGGGACAGGCCCCAAAACTTGTTGATGCCTTTGCGGATTTTTATGACACCCTTAAGCCACAACAACGGAATAAGTTACGTGAGCATATGAATGAGCGCTTTGAACATCATCAGGGAAAACATCACTGGTAACAAAAGGAGAAGACTATGTTGTTACAAAAAATATCTGCCTGGCATCAGCGACACCATCAGAACTGTTACTCTGCTTGCTTGTTTCGACGTATCAGCCGCAAACTCGAACTCGATACATTACAACAGGCAAAGTTTGAAAATCTGCAAATTGCCTGGAACAAGACCCGTGCCAGCCTGCAACAGATCCATCATGAGCGAGATGACATGCTGGCGGCCGTGATACTTGCACCAGCCATCGATCAGGATGAACTTATGCGTATGGCGCAAATCCCGCAGCTCTCATTTAATGAGGAAATGCCGTGGCTGGTCGAAATCTACAGCGACTTTCATAGCAGTCTCAGCCAGGACCAGCGAGAAAAACTCCATGGTTTATGGAAAAAGCGCCGCCAGCGGTTATTGTGCAGGCATTAGGTGAGAACAGGATACAGCTGGAACGGCTGTATCCTTTATTATAATGTGAATTGCATAGATCAAGATATACGGCATAGAATCATGCACATGCCCCGAATTCTGTTAATCGATGATGATGACCGCCTGGCCGAACTGCTGGATGAATACTTCAGTCGTTTTGATCTGCGACTGAGTAGTGCCACCCTGCCATCTGCGGGTTTGCAATTACTTGAACAGGGACAGTTCGATCTGCTGATTCTCGATGTCATGTTACCCGAGATGGATGGTTTCGAGGTTTGTAAAAAAATTCGCCGGCAAAGTGAGATACCCATTATTATGCTCACTGCCCGTGGTGAAGTCATGGACCGCGTGGTCGGCCTGGAACTGGGTGCCGATGATTACCTGCCCAAACCCTTTGAGCCCCGTGAGCTGGTGGCGCGCATCCAGACGATTCTCAAACGCCGTCGGCCACAGGTGGCGCAAAACGGACACCTGCAATTTGGTGAGCTACTAATCGATACCCACATGCGCCAGGCCTCACTGGCTGGTACAGATCTGCAACTCAGTAATACCGAATACCAGTTACTGGTGTATCTGGCCCGTTCCGCCGGCAAGACCCGCAGCCGGGATGAGATCCTCAATCATCTGAAAGGCATCGAAACCGAAATCTTCAGCCGTGCAGTGGACATTGCCATCAGCCGTCTGCGGCAAAAACTCAAACCTCATGAATGGATCAAGACCGTGCGTGGCAGTGGTTATGTCTTCATAGGCAAATCCGCATGATGGGTTTTCGACGCCGCAATCGTCACTCCCTGTCGGGCAAGTTGCTACTGTTGTTTATCGTATTTGCAGTGCTGCTCCTGTTACTGGTCGGTGGCAGTATGCGGCATGCCTTCCGCGCCCATTTTGATACCACCATTCAGCCACATTTACTGCAATACCTGAGCTATGTTGAACAGGATCTCGGTACGCCACCGAGTCGTAAGCGGGCAAAGCAGTTATCGCAAGAGCTGAACATGGAGATCCTGATCCAGGATCAACAGGGAGACTGGTCTTCTCACGGTCGTCAGCTCGAACTGGACAAGTTACAAATCAAACATCGTCATCGGATAGGTGAGACCAATTTTGCCATGGTCGAAGTTGAAGACGACGATAATTATTTAATGGTCGAAAAGAATGATACCCGCCTCCTGTTCGGGATACCCCGGCAGGAAAGGGAATTAACACCCCGGGCGCATTTTCCCTTACTGGTGTTGTTGCTGGTCCTCATTCTGCTTTATCACGCAACCCGACGCCTGTTCGCGCCGCTGCAAACCATTCGTGCCGGGGTACAGCGCTTCGGGGCCGGGGAACTGGAACATCGTATTCACGTCGAGCGGCGCGATGAGCTGGGCGAACTGGCTGGCAGCTTCAATGCCATGGCCGATGACATCCAGCAAATGCTCGAGGCCAAACGCCAGTTATTGCTGGCCATCAGCCATGAGTTACGCTCCCCCCTGACCCGCACCAAGGTGGCGACGGAATTACTGGACGATGCGGAACAACGCGCGGTCCTGCATCGTGATCTGGATGAGATGGAAAAACTGCTGGAAGAACTGCTGGAAACCGAACGGCTCAGTACCCCGCACCGCGTCCTGAATCGTGCGACACATGATCTGCAGATCATTATCACCCAGGTACTGGAAGATTTTTATGGGGAGCGGGATATTCGTTTTATTACCCCGCAACAGGAGTGCATTCTGTCCGTGGATGCTGCACGCATTAAACTGATGTTGAAAAATCTGTTGGACAATGCCCTGCGTCACAGCCCGGCCGGACAAGGGGTATCCGTTGAGCTGGAGAAAATCCCCAGTGGTTTTGAGATCAGGGTGTGTGATGAAGGCGAAGGTATTGATCCGCAACACCTGGCACATTTAACCGAACCCTTTTATCGGGTCGATCCTGCCCGTCAGCGCGAGACAGGCGGCTATGGCCTCGGGCTTTATCTGTGCCGTATGATCGCCGAGGCCCATGGTGGCAGCCTGAGCATTGACAGCCAAAGGCGGCAGGGGACGTGTATCAGGGTCGGTTTACCGGATTGTCAGAAATGATTCATCGGTATGCGGTTTTTCACCACAGTAGGCACCTTCACTAAGTAACAATGGACGGTTTGCCAACGACTGACAGGACAACACAATGTTAAAGGGATTTTTCCGATATTTTGCCGAGCGCCACTTGCTGGCCTACATGATCACCTTTTCGGCCATTTTACTGGGGTTGAGCACCTTGTTCACGATCCAGCGCGATACCTTTCCGCGAGTGGAGTTTGGTGAAATCATTATCACCACGGCCTATCCCGGCGCCTCCCCCGAAGATGTTGAGTTAAAGGTGACCAACAAGATCGAAGAGGAACTTAAGGATGTGAACGGCCTTAAGCTTTTTACCTCCTGGTCAAAAGAAAATCTGTCGATGATCCATGTTGTCATTGAGGCGGATGAGCGCGATCCCGACAAGGTAATACAGAATGTGCGTGAGGCGGTGGGGCGGGTCAGCGATCTGCCTGCCGAAGTCCGTGACTCACCTCTGGTGCGGGAACTGGATACCTCGGTATTCCCGGTTATCGAGGTGGGTATGAGCGGTGATCTACCTTATAAGGAATTGCGGGAACTGGCGCGGCGCTTTGAAAAAAAGCTGGAAAGTGTTCCCGGTGTTACCAAGGTCAGTCGCTATGGTTATCGTGCCCGTGAGGTGCGGATTGAGGTCAGGCCGGCGGCGTTAACGAAATACGAGGTTTCCCTGCGCGATGTGGTGAATGCGATTGGTGCTCGCAATATTCGTGCGACCGGTGGTTCGTTTGAATCCTACACCAGTGAAAAAAATATCGTTACCCTCGGTCAGTTTCGTGAGCCGACCGAAGTCGGTGATGTCATTGTGCGCACTACCTTTGATGGACCCCTGGTGCGGGTGAAAGACCTGGCCATCGTCAAAGATGATTTTGAGGAAGAGAAAATCCAGTCGCGCATGGGTGGCGTATCGGCCATTTCCTTTGTGGCGCATAAACGCTCTTCCGCCGATCTGATCCGGACTGCCGAGCGCGTTAAGCTCCTGGTCGAGGAGCAGCAAAAATTGCTGCCACTGGGAGTGAAACTGTTACTCTCACGGGATCACTCCACCTATGTACAAAACCGCCTCCATATCGTGCTCACCAATGGGGCTATCGGTCTGCTGATGGTCCTGCTGGTGCTGTCGATATTTCTCAAACCCCGGCTGGCCTTCTGGGTGGCTTTGGGAGTACCGATCGCCATCCTTGGGGTGATTTTTTTGTTGCCGGTGTTCGACACGTTTCTAGATAGCGTCACCCTCACCGCGATGGTACTGGTGATCGGTATCATCGTTGATGATGCGATCATTATTTCCGAAAACATCTATCAAAAGTTTGAACAGGGACTCTCGCCCGTCGATGCGGCGGTCGCCGGGGTGAATGATGTGTTTCGTCCGGTATTGACCACCATCCTGACTACCTTCGCCGCCTTTGCACCAATGTTCTTTATGCCAGGGATACTGGGCAAGTTTGTGTATGTGATACCGCTGGTGATCACCCTTGCCCTGCTGGTGTCGCTGATTGAATCAACCCTGGCCCTGCCGGCCCACCTGGCGGCCAATATGAAGGCGCAGTCCACTACAACGAGTGACACATCACGCCGACATTTTTTTGATCGGTTGCGGCGCCGCTTTCATGGCTGGATCCTGCGTGTCTTGCGCTACCGTTACATCAGCCTGGGCGTGTTTATTATGGTGTTTGGGGTGGCGATCAGTTATGCCGTCAAGTTTATGGACTTTGTCCTGTTTCCATCCTCGACAGCCGAGCGTTTTGCCATCTATGTACAAATGCCGACAGGAACCTCCCTGCAGGCCACCTCCGATGCCGTTACAAAAGTGGAAAAAATGCTGGCCAGTCTGGATAAGGCGGAACTGGAATCCTATGTTACCCGGGTCGGTGCCTTTGGTGATGATGTGGTGAACAGTGAGAGTGAAAACTTTGCCACCATTCAGGTGAGTCTGACCCCCTATGCCAATCGCCAGCGAATGGCGGATCAGATTGTCGAATCCCTGCGCAGTAAAACCAGGCAAGACAAAACCTTTGCGCGAGTCTATTACCAGATCGATAGCGGGGGCCCACCGGTAGGCCGGCCTATTTTTATCCGTGTCGTGGGTAATGATGATGTATTAAGAACAAAACTGGCCAATGCCGTGGAACAGTTTGTCAAGGCGCAGGCGGGCAGCAAGGATGTCGATCGCAATGACAAGCCGGGCAAGGAGCAGGTTGAGATCAAACTTGATTACGCCAAACTGGCCCGTGTTGGGGTAACCGTGGCCGATGTGGCACAGATCGTGCGCATTGCCTATGATGGTGAAGTGGTGACCAATGTCCGTTATGGTGACGAGGATGTGGATTTCCGGGTCATCTTTGATTCGGCGGTGCGCCGTGATCCCGATTACCTGCAGGCGTTGCAAATACCCAACCAGTCAGGCCGACAAACATTGCTTGGACAACTGGCCAGGCTCGACAGCGGGCCGGGCCCTTCACAGTTTTATCACTATAAAGGTGATCGCTCGGTTAATATTAGCGGTGACATCGATAAAGAGGTGACCACACCGCTCAAGATCTCCCAGGCCGTGTTGGCCCATTTTAATGTCGATCGTGATTACCCTGGCATGCAATTGATCATCGGTGGTGAAGCCGCCGAGAGTGAAAAATCAAAACAGGACCTGACCACTATCTTTGGCATAGCCGCACTGGGCATTTACGCCCTGCTGATACTGTTATTCAACTCACTCATTCAACCCCTGATGGTCATGATCGCCATCCCCTTTGCCATTATCGGGGTGATTATCGCCTTTGCCCTGCATGGCCAGGACCTGGGTTTTCTGGCCATGACCGGCATGGTCGGGCTGGCGGGCGTGGTGGTGAACGATTCGCTGGTGCTGGTCAATCATGTCAACGGCCTGCGCAAGGCCGAACCGACAACGGCATTGCGAGATATTGTTGCCCAGGCGACAACGGATCGATTACGCGCCATCGTGCTGACCACCGTTTCCACCGTGGCCGGGGTGTTGCCCCTGGCCTATGGCATCGGCGGTGCCGATCCCTACATGAGCCCCATGGCCCTTGCCCTGGGCTACGGCCTGCTGTTCGCCACACCTCTGACCCTGGTACTGGTGCCCTGCCTGTACATCATCAGCGATGACGTGGTGAAGTGGTTTAAAGGCTTACCCTGGTTGAAAACTGTCTGGCACTAAGCATTATCAATAATCAAACCAGCCAAAGCCCGTATCGCCAGCTTATGCAGGCAGGGAGCACGTTTGAAATCTTGCGATCACGGAGGATATGGGAGTATGTTGGGACGCCAACACACAGAGGAGTAGTTAACATCATATGCAGTACGATGATGCAATATACGGATATGTCGACATTACGGAACCGGTAATACTGGATCTGATAGAAAGTGATGCCATGCAAAGACTGCATGGTGTTTCGCAACATGGCGTGACAGCACTCCTTGGTATTACACCTTCATTCAGTCGATTTGAACACTCCATGGGCGCTATGCTTTTAGTCAGGTCGCTGGATGCGACGCTTGCGGAGCAAGTGGCCGCACTTCTCCACGATATCAGCCACACCGCCTTTAGTCATGTCATTGATTTTGTTTTCGATGACCATAGCGGGCAAAGCTACCATGAAGTTAAGAAGGAGGCTTTTGTTGCGGCATCAGATATTCCGGAAATTCTGAGCCGTCATGGGATGGATTGGCATGATTTTATGGATGAGGAACCTTTCCTGCTTTTAGAGCAGGCAGCGCCCGCCCTGTGTGCGGATAGACTGGATTATTTCCTCAGGGACCTGGAATTTCTTGGTTTGGCGAGTCGCAGTGAGATAGCTGCCGTAATCAAGTTTCTAGTGGTGAATGATGGAAGGATTGCCGTAGCTGATTTTGAGACAGCACGCTGGCTGGCCTATACCTTCATCGAAGCAGATCGCGCAAGCTGGTCAAGTTTTCGTGAGGTCGGGCTTTATCAGTTAACCGCCGAAGCTATCAAGGCGGCAACTCGGATAGGGCTTATACAGGAGCTCGATTATTGGGGCTCTGATGACGCACTGTGGCAAAAACTAAATTCGACGGATCATCCAGAGGTCAAGTCGTTGGTAAGACTCATTAGCCCCGGCACTCGCTTCGCCTGGAATAATGAATCTCCCTTATTCCGTGTCGGTACCAAAGTTCGAAGCATAGACCCGCCGGTTGTCCATAGTAAAGGCGTGACACGCCTCTCGGAGCTGGATCCTGAGTTTGGCCGATATCGAATGGAGTATTTAACAAGTAAACAGGGAAAATGGCCAATGGG
>Ga0224506_10002330_pt1 | contig 12966 bp, 19 predicted proteins | sample SF_Jan12_sed_USG_2_FD_169108 | JGI IMG/M metagenome (GOLD analysis project Ga0224506, IMG submission 169108) | Sediment microbial communities from San Francisco Bay, California, United States - SF_Jan12_sed_USGS_8_1 | ecosystem: Environmental > Aquatic > Marine > Sediment | place: USA... | reverse complement strand
CCCCAAGTTTCCGGTGTTGCATAGTAAATGTCGACAGTGTACTCAGGGTCTCGAGGGCGCCCCAATAAGCCAGAAGTAACCCTGTAATTCGCGTATGTCATGAGTTTGGGTCCTTTCTTAACCTGAGCCATTCCCATGGCACGATTAACGGCTTTGGCGATCTTATTCCAGTTGTCTTCTCGAGGGCAGCGCGGAATAACCACGATATCTATGTCGTTTACTTCAGGTCTTTGGCGGCGAATAGAGCCCACAACCATAAACTTCTCGCAGAGAAAATCAAACTTTGATAAAATCCAGGCTGCATCTCGCTTAGCATCTTCAAGCTTCAAGTTTCAGCCTCCTTAGGTTTTTCTTCCCAGCTGAGAAAGTTCTGGCACTTCCCATCCTCGCCAATCGTAATGTCAGCTAAACATGTCCCTTGAGGTTTACATGCGCTATTCAAGACTCTGGACCCATCCATTTTATGAAGGTATTTGTTCCAAGTGCGCCAATAGCAGGGCATACGACATTGAGGAGCTGCCATCACTTCGGCTCCTCCTTGAATTTTACGCCCTGGGCTAGGCAGAAATAATTACGGTCCGTATGCTTCTTTGCGATTAAGCCGTCTTTCGCCATGTCGTTTAAGGCATTGTTAACTTGTTGAGAACTTGCGTTCCAACGTTCTTCTTGAATAGCTTTGACGATATCTCCGAGTTTTGCCCAACTGTCCAGCTTGCCCTTCTTAGCAACCGCAAGGACCTTACCGGGAACAGTGTCAGTGTTTATGGTTACTGACTTCTCTGCAGGAGCCACGTCAACGATAGTCGTAGTAGACTGCAAACCAACAGTCTTGTCGCCTGGCTGCTGTAATAAAGCAGGTGAATTTTTTTCCAACCAACTATGTAGATCACTCTCTAAGTCAGGTAATATGAGCCCCTTGAGAAATTCACTGAAAACTCTGACTTTTTCACGCTGCCTTTCCCAACGTTTAAACTCAGTCTCTACTTTTTGAAGCCTCAGGACCTCCTCTTCCTGAGCTTTGAATTTCTGCTCGAGATCTGCAACATCAACATCCTCTCGGGCGGGATTCGAACCCGCGACCTCATTCTCGTTTGTTAGCAGCTCTTTAACCGAAAGCTTGATGTTTGCCTTACCTTCTGCAGCCTTCAATTTTTCCTCAGTTTCGCGCAGCTTCTTTTTGGTTTTCTCAAGCTCAGACTTTTCCGTTTCTTCCTTCTCTAAGGCAGCTAGAATCGACTTACTCAGCTCATCAATAGTCTTCTTAGCCTCAGTAGCCCTGGGAGCAACGTATTCTAGACGTGGAGTTTCGGCGCCATGCTTTGTAATGCGTTCTTGCGTGACTTTGACGAAGCGGCTTTTCTTACCCATGATAACAAGCCATTCGCCTAAGGTGAGCTCCACAAGTTTTGAAGCGTCAATAGTGATTCCGTGTTGACGCACATACTTCAGGCATTCCTTATCGATGTAGCCGATGTCTTGGTCGCTGAACTTACCGTAAAATGTCAGGTTCGCGAGCTGTCGAATAGTGAAGTTAAGCTCTTGTGGGCGTTGGCTGCTAGCTACAGCAATAATGTTGAGTTTTCTGCCTTGAGTGAAACAGTCTTTGAAGGCTTTAATCATGCGATTGTAAATCCATGGCGGCGCCACATGGCCACTGGCAGATCTTGGTGCATACTCCTGAGCCTCTTCAAGAATAAGCAGTAAAGGTCTTCGATGCTGCTCCTGGTATTTGAGAACCAAGCCTATGAAACGACTAACCCAATCGATAAGTTTCTGTTCATCGTCAACAGCTGACGTATAGAAAATCATTGAAATGCCATCTTCAACCACTGCCTTAGCATAAAGGCTAGGAGAAGTCAAAGCAAACTCCATATCCTTAGCGTGCACTCCGCCAACACTGAGAACGTCAAACTTCTCTTTCAAAGTGAAATATTCATCTCGAGGCTGAAAAATAACAACGGTGCCGCCTTGCCCTAGAAACTGCTCTACTAGGAGACTGTTATTCCAGCTTTTACCGCTGCCAGGACCGCCAAGCATAGCTATGCGCAAGCCTTCACGTTTGTATGGTTCCTCATCGGAGTCAATAACAAAATCAGAGCTCAAACGCAACCTCAAGCGGAAGCCTCCACATTCCAAATGATTAATTGCCTACCGCATACCGGGCAAAAACGCCAGATTCTCCCTTCGTCAACAGATCCACAATAGCTGCATTTCGGGCATGCATAATCGAAATAGAATAGCTTAGGCTTGAGCAAGTCGCGAATTTCCCTTAGAAGTTTTACTAGTTCTGGTAAATCTTCTTGACGTTCTGGGGCTACTGTAGACGAAGGGATGTCTTCTGAGATAGCTTTCGGAGACGTTTGAGATACTTTTCGCTTAGCGGGTTCAGGTCCAGCAGCCGCATCACTAAGAACATTCTTTAATGTGCGTGGTGTACTCGATGTAGCAGGCTTAGGTGCAGCAGTCTGTAGTCTCTTCTTGCTTGCTGTCCGAGACGCTACCTTGCCTGCTTTCCTTAACCTGTGAAGCCTATTTTTCACTGCCTTATCAGTACGCTTCGGAAACCTCTCAGCCACTACGTTAATTATACTGTCGACTTTGATGCCTTTATTCCAAAGATTTATGAGCAGCTCGTCTTCTTCGAGGCGCCATCGACTTTCAGGGTTCTGCCAAGGCGAAACAGGCTGCTTACGTTTCGGCTCAGGTTGCGGAGCATAAACATCACGCTCTTCCAAATCTTCCAAATGCTCAGGCTTAAGGTTCAAAACAGTGCATTTGTCGCCGCCTGGCAAATCAACATTAAACTCTATGTCGATATTTTGACTTCGCAGCTGTGACTCCCATTCAATATTAAACTTACTCTTCGGAATAACAATGCATGGACCATATGCCTTGACGTTTCTAACGCCAAACAGCAATTTTAACTCTTGAACAGTTATCATATTTTTACCTCCATGATTTTGATGCCTTTAGCCCGACAATAATCAAAGATAACACTTTCAACTTCCGCAGTCGACTTAGCTTGGTCGAAGCGTTGGCGCCATTCAGAGTCAGCGAGCAAATCAGCTAGAATCTTGCGTCTAACAGCAATCATGTCTTAGCCTCCGTGAAAACCGTATAGACTGGACCTAGAACAACGAGCTCAACCGGGATGCTGCGAGATCTCCTGGAAGGCGCTAAACGCACAACTTGGTTAAGCCGCATACCGAAAAGCGTCAGGTCCTTTTCACACCAGTGGCACACGTGTAAAGGCCGGTCTTGGCTGCCGAAGCTAACAGAAAACTCAGCGTCATTATGCGAGATAGGACCGCACAAACAGCACTTACACATTCTCTTTGCCCTCCGTCATCCTTCGCAGCTGAAGGTCACGCAGAACCGTTTGAGCAGTCAATTCCATGTCTGCACCAACCATTTTGAGCAGGCTATTCACAGCTTGGCGGATCTCGTCAAGCGAAGGCTCAGTGCGGTTCTGCTGGAAAAAGGCTAAGATGGTTGCAGCAGCTAGGGCATTTGTGCCAAGCCTCAACATCTGGTCTATGCTGCTGATGCGGAAGTAGCCCAGCGGCTTACTGAGACTCTTCTTGAACTTGTGGCGCCTGTCCAAGAGAAGCTGAATCCGCAGCGGCTTACCATAAACAACGTCATAACGTATTACCTGGTTAAATTCGCGCAGAGTGTCATCACAGAAGACTTCACGGCTGAATGGAATAAGATCGGTGACCTTGGGTTTCTCGAGGCTAGCCAATCCTCTGCTGCTCTCCTTCCACGATTTTAACCGTGAACTGCTGGTCAATTTCAAACTGGTCCAGCTGCAGCTTAACATCCAAATGCAGTGTGAGTTTCTCGCCTTCGATTGTCTGCAAAGTCACAAAGGGCGTGTGATGCTTGCCCTTCAAGCCTTTACTAGCAACCTTGAAGTCGCGTTGCAGGCTCCTCAGCCTCCTTTCGTTTTCGCCTAGGCCCTCGCTTCTTGATGGCACGGTTTTTTCTGAAATCATAAACTAATGGAGCCAACCTAAGCCTCCCCGCGTTTTTTTGCTTCATTCAGAAGCAATAAATCCCGCATCGCCGTTCTGATCGCTTCAGCTCTAGTTTTAAATCTGTCCTTTATGGCCTCATCAAATTCATTAAGAAACTGTTCAGGACATTCAAAATTCACTAACTTCACTAACTTTCTTTTTTCCAAATTTAGTTACAACCTCTATTCTCGATTTATGGCTGCAACCAGTCGCGAACTCCGGCATTTGACTCGCAAACTTGCATACGACTACAGCTGGGCATTCCCTGCACACACTGCACATGGTATTAGCAACACCGAACCTGCTCGCAACTTCATCCACATTAGCTCTGTATTCCTGTTCAATGTCTTCTTTGAAAACCATACTCGCCACGTAATGCCCTGTCACTTCAATGCTCTCGTGCCTCATAATCTGCCTCAGAGTTTCCAAGTTACCTTTCTTTACATAGTGCCAGTGAGCAGCAAAGAAATCACGTAGAATCCGCGGTTTGAAGCCTTCAACACCAGCCGCTTTCCCAATGTTCTTAACTCTCACCCAAACAGTTACCTTATGTAAAGGCTCATCAGCCCTCGCTTCTTTCCAGCTTGTCAACTGCCGAAACACGTAACCCTCTGTTCTAGGAGCCACAAGCTTCCTTATGAGATCAACACTCTTCATGTCCAAAGGCAACGGATAGAAACAGTATTTTTTGCTGTCTAAAACTTCGAAATTACACGATTCAAAATCTATTTTTTCAATGCGCAGCGTGCAGATCTCATTCGTTCTCAGCCCAGCCTTCATAGGCAACCGAATCATCAAGTAATCGCGCAAGCTACAGTTTTCAAGAGCGTAATCATGCACGTACATAACATCTGCACGACTTATCACTCTGACCTTGTACTCGCTGTGCCGAGAACCACCATTAGACATGGTAAAGACACTGCCAGAAATATTACTTTTGCAACGTACTATCCACTTAAAAGTTGCTTCCGAAACCGAAGATTTCCCTTCAGAGAGAGATAGGTTAAAGTGTTTTCTGTCTTTGCTCCGTGAGAATTTTAATTTGTATGGGAGAGTTAAAATTCTGCTTCTCAACCTGTTGCAGCCACTCAAGAATTAAAGAATAATTCTTTATTTAAAAGCTTTCTGTTGACATTTTTAGCCAAATTTTTACCGTTAATTCTCGCAAAAATCCTTCAGTTATGAAAAAATAATGATTATTTTCAAGTTAAGCGTTCACTATTGAAAGAAAATTCTAAGTTCAGAATACCTTAACTTTAGCCAGCTGCTCAAGCGCCGTAGTAGCTTCCTGAAGCTGCTTTATTATTTCCTTCTTAGCCCAAAGCACCCTAGCCTCAATAAACTTTCGCGTTCCCGGTTGCTGGTCTTTTCCATAATAGCCTATTTCATAATCCTGCGGCTTCGGACAGCCTTCAGTATCATATGAAAAATCGTTAGTTAAGTCTAAATACCAAGGCAACGAACGACCGCCATATCTTTCAATATTCATTACCACTCTGATAAGACAGTCACCGCCTTTCAGAATATAGTCAGCTTCGCAGAGCTCTTCCTTTAAACTTTTTATGGTATCCTTCAAAGCAGACTCTTCTTCAATCTGGCTTATAGTTTTGCCGAACATAGTTGCCTGGTTTTGCGTTGCAAATTCAGGATGCTTCCAAATTTTCCTTCTTGTCATAAATTTAAAGTCTCCTTTAGCTCGTTTGACAGTGTCCAAAAGTTGCAGTAGAAGCCAATCTTGTAATGTGCTCTTTCAAATTTGCAGTTAAGATGACTTGAGCACCAGACGCAATCTTTCTTTCCGCTTTGAATTAGTTTTCTAGAAATTCAATGAATAAATGTTTAACTATAAAAGAGTACTAGAACAAATTTATAGAACAAATTCATTGCCTACAAGACTGATTATCTTGTATTGCCCATGGACTTGCGCTTCTGCAGTTTCCTACGTGCATTCTTGAGCTTACCCAAACTTGAAAGCCTCCAGGTCTAATGCTTTCATGTCGACAGTAGCGTAAACTGCTAGGGCTATGCTCCAAAAGACGTCGTCATGGGTTCCACTTGGGTGATTCAGCAGTATGGCGCCGTCTTTGCGTAGTTGATATTTTTCCACGTTCAATTCACTGCACAAGTCGCTTTCGTAAGGCTTGTTCCAGACAAGATGCGGATAAAAAAATTTCTGATTACTCATTCGTTGCCTAAGCAAAATAGCCATCTCACTTTTTCTAGGAATAGTAAAAGCAACTCCTTCAGCATTGTCAATTCTCGCATTCTTCATGTCCTCTATAATACTTGGACCTTCCCTGGTGAAGTCAACGCGTATTTTCTCGAAGCCATTCCATCTGTCCTGCAATGTCTTAATGTATCCCATGACATGCGCATATTTGGTCGGTTGACTGAAAATCTTCAAATGCCTAAGGAAAAGTACGTCATTAAGCCGTTCAACGACCGAAAAAACCGTGTAGTCTCTGACTTGCGCTAAGTCTAAACCGGCAAAAAGGCTGCCGTTATAACTGTTATAACTGTTATAACTTTTATCTGGGTCTAACGGTTGTAAATCGTAGCCACAATTTTTCTCTGTGCCAATACAAGACACAATGAGGCTTTGCGGCAGCCAAACATCCTGATCCTCAGCCCACTCAGCTTCCATCTCGCGTCTCCAGCGAGCCTGGTCTTCGCCAAACTGCTTTCGAATCTTCTTGATAATATTGTTTTTAAGTGGACCTTTAGGCTCCCGGGCTTGCTCCCAAGAAACGTGGCTTTTGGCAAAATCGCTGAAATCTTTATGATTGAAAATCTTCCAAAAGATTGAATCTGTGTTCCACGGTGTACTGCTACAAACGAATTTTCCGTCAGTCGTTCCCAGAGTGAATAAGATAGCATCATACATTTCCCGGTCATCAGGAAGAAAATTCATCTCATCACAATACACGACATGAAGCGTAGGTCCACGGATTGTGTCAGGATTACATGGGAAAGCCTCAATAACACTACCATTAGTAAAGTCAATCTTTGTTTTCAGCGGCTTAAAAGCCATACCTGGAGGAAGCCGCCGCACAAAAAAAGCTATCCGCCTAATCACAAGCTTTGTTTGACGCCAGCTAGGACCCACAACAGCAATATAACTGTCTTTATGAGTTAAAGAATACCAGAGAAGCAAAGCTGAAATAATCCAGCTTTTGCCGCTTTGCCGGCACCAGCATGCAGCGATAAACTGATTCTTTAAGAATTTCTTGATGAAGTCTACTTGATAGAATGTGGGTTCAAATCCCACTATTTGACGAAAAAACTCTATTGGCTCGTCACTAAGCTTTTGAGCTTTCTCAACTTCAGCCTGGTCGAAAAGCCTTTCGCTTTGCTGAAGGTTATACCAACTAGGCAGAATCTCGCTTGGCCGCATTGCCCTGGCTCTTTTTGAGGAGCGCTGCATATTTAGCCTCCATTTCAACCAATTTCGCTTCAATTTCCCGATAATTAATATAATCCGCTAAGAGATCCTTGTAGGTCCTAGAAAGTGTGGCCACAATTTGCAAACGTTGAATCTCGACTTTATTCAGCCCTCCCTGACCAGACTTTTCTAACGCAGCAGCCAAAATCTTCAAAGCTTCCTCAATACTTGGCAGCTCTTTAGGTAAATCTAAAGTAGTAGTCTTCAAACTACGTGCGCTGACTACTACTTCTAGTCCAAGTCTGTGAATTTTCTTAATGATTGCCTCCTCAGACTTGTCTAATTCAGCAGCTATAGTCTTAACTGACTTACGGCTTTTGAGAAGCATTCGAAGGCGAGTCTCCTGTTCAGGCGTCCATGGCTTACCTTTCATACTTTTTGCCCCACAAAAATACCCATAATCGTTCCGCTGAGACCGGTGACGGCTGCGAAGATCTCGCTGTTCCAGGCGCCCAAAAAAGCCATGTGAGCAACCTCGAGCGCTGACAAGCAAATAACCATGAAAATCGCGAATTTCACGCCTAAAACAAGCTTCTCGTTAGGCTCAATTACTTCAAATTCACCTCGCCCTCGAGGACCTCGCTTGCGTATTCTCCTGGTAAGTGCTTTCTTAACGAAATCCTCCATGGTTGACGACTCTCCTCTGGAAAGTACGTTTGTTCAAGGCTCTGCGGCCGCCCAGCAAGAAACTATTGAGGAGCTGACGAGTGACCTGGCTTTCGACACAGGCCTTAGCAATAACTACCACGTTCAAGGTCCAAGTTAATGGCACAGCTGTATAGTCAATGTCGAAGACGCCGCTGGAGTATTTGAAACTGTTCTGCGCAATTACAATGTGCTTGCTTCTCTCACCGAAAACACCGATAAACACGCCCCAGCTCTTAACAGGAATATCAATCGCAATTCCAGAGCCTGAGCTTTTGCCCACGCTAGCATCTGTCCACTCCACACAAATCAAATCGCCCAGATCTACACCTTTCAACAGTTTCTTCTCAATGTTACCCATTAACTTCGCCTCTCCAACATTTGTTTAAACACAAAATCAATCAGCTGCGGCTCATTGGAAAGAATCAAAATAGCATCCCATTGAGCTAATTGGATTTTATACTTGACTTCAACAATTCTAAAGTAAGCGTCAAGACCATCATTTGAAACTACTATGCGCTGACGATGGCTTGGCTTATATCGGTGGTCTCCGTCAACGATGACGTCTGGAATCGTGATAACAGGGTCCTTCTCTACCGCGACTATGCTTTGAGCTCTTGCTAAACATTCAGCGTCACTCTGTAATGAATCCTCAACTATTGGTTCTGGGCAGCGTATTCCATAGGAGGCTTGGCTTGCTGCGTCTTCAGCTAAGCCAGAAAACCTTTTGGTTCCGAAGTGAATCGCGTCAACATCTACGCCTTGACTTATGACGCTCTCCGAAAATGTTAGGTCAAAACGCCAGCCTTGAAGGTTTTGCCAGTTTGGACTACCGACTTTTCCCCATTTATTGTCATCACCTGAACCTTCCTGGTCATTACCTATTCTATAGCTTACTTCTTGCGCTGGGAAATACGCGTCAGGATTTGAAAATTGCTTATTGACAAAGAAATAGTTTGCTTCATCTGGCGCTAGAAGTGAGATTTTAATGTTTGTTAGTTTTGCGCAATAGTGACCTCTAAGCATGAAGTCAAAAGATTTCGGCATTTTCGGGAAAAGCACGTTGACCGCTCCGAATGTTCTTTTGCCGTAAGCTGAAGCTGCGCCGCCTCCAGGAGTGCTTATGCAAATGCTGTAACTACCCAGCGCTTTCCATCCAGCATAAAGCATTACGTCTCCAGTCCAGTTAGTCAATGAATCGCTATAATCATCTTTGTTTGCCGGAATTGCTGCTGCAGCTGCACCGTAAACAAGTCTTTTGTTTGTGACACGTAGGCTATCATCATTATTAACGTAGGTTCTAGGCGTTATACTTGTAATTTCGCTTGTGAAGTCTAAGCTGTTAATTAAATGCCCGACCAAACAGCCAGCTGGCGTGTCATAAGCGTCAAATCCTTGCACTGCACTAGGGTTCTTGGCTTTCTCTAGAATCTCAGTAATTACATTCATCGGCACTACTTCATCATACATAACGTCATGTGTACTGTTGATTCGATCATCTGTGCTGCCACTAGCTCCATCCTTGTCAAACCAATATGCAGCTATTGGGTGCTTCGCAAAATAACTGCATAGGGCTAAAGCGTCTTCAATAATCGTGCGCCCATTCACAGCTGAGTAAAGCTTCTGCAGCAGCCCGGGCGGAATATTAAGCTCAGATCCGTGTCCATGGCAATCTAAGGTAACGTAAAACTCTCCTTGTTGGACGCCTCGTTTAGCAGGATTTACGACTCTACCGCCAAAGGCTTTGTACTCCGGCTTTGCCAGATTAGCCTCATCTCTTGCAAGCCAAATGATAACAATATCATGGTTTGAGATTAAGCCGTTATAGGCGCCATTGAAATTTGGAATTGAAAATTTAGCGCCGCTTATGCCACGGCTCAGAATTGGCGAAGTAATAGTCATTTCTTCAGCTAAATCTCCTAAGTCTGGCACAAGAACAGTTGCCTTGCAAATCGCTACATACTCAAAGAAGACTTGGTCGCTGGCAGGACCCGAGTTTTCGCGTAAGAGAGCTATTTGACTGACGTTTGCATTTGGCGTCCATATAGTAGTTTCAAATAGCCCAGTTCCACTCTGGTCAGTAAAAATGTCGTTCCAGCCTATCCCATCCCATAGTTTAATTCCCCAGCGAGTATTTTCACCTATAATTTTGGTGACACGCACAATGAGTTTAGGATAAGTTAACCTATTCAAAGTTGAAAATGACTTTTCAATTCTGCCAGGTGTATTAAGTCCTGTAACTATGACTTCATCACCACTACTTTGATAGCCCCCAGTGATTACTGACCAGCCCTTAGCGAAACTATCATCAAAAAAACCGGGACCACGGAAAATTTCAACACGCACCTTCGGAGGCTTAATTTCGCTCATATCACACCACGCCTCCTTAAAGCATCAACAACTTCCTCTGCAGATCTACGCGGATTCCTTGACTCTTGGATTACTATTGCTCCTGGCGCAATGTAAACAGACTTGGCTCCTGCTATTCTCATGTAGTCAAGATTTCTTAGGAGGGCTGTAATGTTTCGCCTTTCAGCTGGAGTTTCAACGTACTCCTCATAATGCAGGAGATAAGGCCTTGTCTCATAAATTGCGCCACCAACCTCTTTACTCGGAATGCTCGCAGTGAGAGCATAGACAGATCCTACTACCGCTGCTGCTCCAGCCAGGATAGCCCAGCCCCATGGTCCACTTAACGCATGAGCGATTCCCATGGCTATTGCTTTTGCTTTTTCAGCTGCTACTCTAGCCCATGAAGCTCCTATTGCTATTCCTTCAGCTGCTGCGTGAGCGATTGCGGCTGCATTACTTTTTGCGTCCATAGCTACTGAAGCCAGCTGCAAACCTATCTTTTCACCATACTTGGCATTCAGCAAAACTATTTGGCTTGCCAACTGCAGAAAATTCATTCCAAGCATAATGGCGCCACGTGTTCCTTCTTGCTGGGCTCTAGTAACATTGTCTTGAGCTCTTTTCACTCTCTCATTAGCCCTTATGGCTTCCTCGCTGTATTCTCCATATTGCTGAATTGCGAATGTTGAGGCAGCTACAGCTTTTTGGTATTCACGTTGAGCCATCTCTGCATTTTGACCGGAAGAAGCGACACGCATGAAACAGTCCGTCATTTGAACGGAGTTCGCAATCATGCCGGCTGAGGTAACCATTAATGTTCTGTAACTCGTCGTCATCTTTTGGTTCGTAGTTACGACTTTGTCGCCCATGCGCGCTGCGGCATCACCCATCAAGCCAAAGCCATTGATAACGTCACCTGTTCCGTAAAGACTGACTCCGAGACTTACTGCTGACGTTTAACCCACTCCCTCATTTTTCTCTTTTTTTCTTCTAAGGTTTCACCTTCACTATTCTCGCCCTCACCACTTAGCACCCTGTCAATTTCAGCCATCACTAAGGCATAGTCAACTTCAAACAACCAACGCTCTGAACCTTTCAGACGTAGAATCTCACTAGGTCTTTGATGAGTTATGAGGCTCAGTTGGGCTGCTTTTCTTAGTACGTTGTCCTTTTGGCTGACGAAAAAGTCCAGCGTCTTCCATGACTTTCTTAGTCAAATCATTTAAACCGTTAAACACTTGAATGTGATGCCTTTTTTCAGGCTGTGGCTTCACCGTTCCGCCAAACAGCGCGTCCAATGCTTTAGACATTTCATCCGATACTCTCTTAGCCTCTTCACAGTTTTTGGGAAGTTGCTGCAGCAAGTGAGCAACGTAAGTATTATATGGCGCCAACTGTGGCGGGATCGGAATAAGCTCATATTCGATGTTCTCAACTTTTAGCTTCACTTTAACTCATCTCTAGTAAGCCGTGATTTTATTTGTCAAGAAGGCTTTGCCTTCCGCGTTGAATCCGCCGGTTGTGTCGTAGAATGCTTTGAATGGTGCGTCAATGATAAGCGGTTCGCTCTGAGGTTTGGAGTCTGGTACGCTGTCTCGCAGATAGACGCATTTCCGTAAGTCAAACGCGAGCTTGTAGTAGTAGCTACCTGTGATTAATGGACCGATAGCTTGAATGTCTATTCCAAACTCGGTGCCAGCAATGAAAGCGTCATATTGGCTTGTGTCATCAAAGTAGGCGCTTATTTTTCCAGTGATCTCGCGGTGTCCGTATCGTTTTACGCTAAAGTTTCTGCCATCAAGTTGACCTCGGTCAAAGGGAATATTGTTTTTGATTGTTATTTCAAGGTCATAGACCATTGTTTTCTTGCTGATTCCTCCGAGCATCAAAACGCACGTGGCAGCTTGCATGTTCAACGCTTGCAACGCTGATATTGTAGGCACTTGCAATGCCTGTTTTGTTTCTGGAAAACCACTGTAAACTTCAGCGTTAGCCATGATATCCTTGTCATGTGCAAATTTGATTGTCAACGCTTCAATTAGGGTTCCCGGCAAAATTCTTTCAGTGAGCTCTACACCTATCCTAGTCGTATATGATGGTAAAGAATCAGCTGGCGTAAACGTGTGCAGCCACGCTGTTGTTCCGCCTTGCTGTGCTGATTGCACATTGCCAAAGACGCCATGAAGAAGCTCTCCAATGATGTTTTCTGGCTCAACTGGAAAATCGCCAATGGCTCCTCGAGCTCGGTATGGACCTAAATTGCGTTTACTAGCTGCTCTTTGACTTATTGGAGGCGGAATAACCCAGTTTTGGTCGGGAGCTATTTTGCTTATTGCTTCAGCGTATCTCGTAGCTGCTACTGGAGTACCAAATGAACCTGCAGCTTCTTTTCCCAATCCAACGTATCTAGTTATGGCCATGTTTATTCTTCCTTAACGCACTTGTCAAATCTGCAAGTCACTGTGACGCTGTCTGCCTTCGCTGTAACCGATCTATTGTAAGCCATTT
>Ga0224506_10002329_pt1 | contig 12968 bp, 10 predicted proteins | sample SF_Jan12_sed_USG_2_FD_169108 | JGI IMG/M metagenome (GOLD analysis project Ga0224506, IMG submission 169108) | Sediment microbial communities from San Francisco Bay, California, United States - SF_Jan12_sed_USGS_8_1 | ecosystem: Environmental > Aquatic > Marine > Sediment | place: USA... | reverse complement strand
TCCGATCTAATAGAGTCGCTTTCTATTAATGGAATTTCATACGATGGTGAGATAAATGACAGATTATTCGTATAATCATAAATTGGCTTAAATTTCTCGCTTTCTGCTTCTCGTTTCTCTATGTCTGATTTATATTCATCATATTTAAGATATACTATTGAATCATCTTGTCCTTCTTTAAGCCATTTGGCATTTTTATCAATCAACATAAATTGAGGATTATTGGAAATTCGTTTTTTACTATTATTAACTACCTCGTCAAAATTGGCATATCGATTCCAAGAAGTATATTTTGCACTTTCTATTTTATCCCATTCTAAAGGGTTTATTTCGTCTCGTTCTCCAACATTCATATAAGAATATCTGCTAGGTAATGCTATATCAGGTTCAACACCCTTTAATTGCGTAGAACCGCCATTTACTCGATAGAATTTCTGAATGGTCATTTTAAGAGCACCTAAATCCTTACCATATTTATAGTAATTATTAAGGGGTAGTACATTTTGAACGGTTCCTTTTCCAAATGTCTGTTTACTACCAATAATTATTGCCCTGTTATAATCTTGCATGGCTGCCGCAAATATTTCTGATGCTGAGGCAGATAATTCATTCACTAAAATAACCAACGGTTTATTCCACTGAATTTTTTTATCTCTATCTGATCGTACTCTTGGTTTTCCTTCTCTATATTTTACTTGAACTACGGGCCCATCCTGAATAAATAAACCGGCAATATCGATAGCTGTTTCTAAAGAGCCTCCTCCGTTATTTCTTAGGTCGATCACCAATCCTTCTACTTTTTCTTGATTTAATCTCTCAACTTCCAGCGCCATGTCTGTAGCAGAATTTCTAAAATTCTGTTCGTTAAAATCAATATAGAATTTAGGTAAATTAATCAGCCCGAACTTCCGTCCGTCTTTTTCTACAATACTGGTTTTTGTAAAGGTCTCTTCTAATTCAACAACATCTCTGATTATTGAAATCGTTTTTGTAGAACCATCTATCTTTTTAATGGTTAGCCTAACTTCCGTTCCTTTTTTTCCTTTAATAAATTCGATGGCATCATCTAACCGCATTCCCACAATATCAAGGGGCTCACCATCAGCTTGTGCAACTTTTAAAATAACATCACCAACTTCAAGGTCTCCACCTCTCCAGGCAGGGCCTCCAGAAATAAGCTCAGCTACCTTGGTATAATCTCCTTTTTTCTGTAGTCTTGCGCCAATACCTTCTAACTTCCCCGCCATATCGATGTCGAACCTCTTTTTTATTTTAGGAGCAAAGTAAGTGGTATGCGGGTCGAATTTTTCTGAGATACTGTTCACATAAACTGAAAACCAATCGGTATCATCCAATTCATCCATAAAATCAAAGAATTCATCCATACTTTTTAAAGTACCTTCTCTGGCTTCGACTTCAACCTCTGAAAATGATTTCTCTTTATATTTTGGATTTTCTTTTTTCTTTTCTGACTCTGCTTCCAATTTGTCATATAGCCTCGAAAGTGTATTCAGTTTTAGCTGCTTTTGCCAATTAATTATAAGCTCTATTTCATTTTTGGCAAAGGGTGTATTATCGTAATTTATGTCGAATGTCTCTTCCTTGCTAAAATCGAAAGGATATTTTAATATTTCTCTATAAAACCCCTTCGCTTCTTGCAGGCGTTGGGCATATCTGGCATATACAGTACTGTAAAAGGTGAGATCTTCATTTTTTATCTGATCATCAATTTTATCTTGAAATACAGAGAATTCTTGGATGTCTTCCTGGGTAAAAAATCTTTTCGTTGGATCTAAGCTTTTAATAAAATCGTCATATACCGCTTTTGAAAAATCATCATTTAAATCCTGTGGTTGATAATGCCCTTGGGTTAGCGCATAGCGAATCAATCCTAACAAAACCCTGTCCTTTTCAGGATCTGGTTTTTGCTTGATATTGAAACTCAATAAAATACCTGCCAATACAATTATTGGTAATATAATTTTATAATTCGATTTCATAAATTTTATTATTTTTTTCATTTCGATTCTTCATACAACTAATCAACTAAAATAGTGCCAATTATTTAATTTTCAGAAGATTTAACAGATTTTTTATATATCCCTTTAAATGCTTCCTGAATTTTTTCGTCTTTTTCGTTTAAAATGTCCCAAACCTGGGTTACCGAGCCATCGGAATTTTTATGCCATGTAATTTGATTATAATAATTACCCTTCTCACCTTTTATGATCTTGCTTTTCATTATCATTTTACCATCTTCATAATGTCCTTTTAATTCCAGGTTAAAACCTGAATTATCTACCCATAACTGATTCCAAGATTGATCACTTTTATTGTAATAATTATAGCTTGTACCCCTATTCTTACCTGTAGAAGTCCATTTTTCTTGTAAAACGCAGTTGTCGTATTGCTTTTTGATAGTATTGTTGCCTACGACATTTCCTTTCACATCATATACCGTCCAATCTCCTATCCAAAAATCGAAAAAGCCATACGGCTCAGAACAACATTGGCAATTTACTTCATCTTTTTGTGCTATTATATTCTGCACAAATAATACTATTACTAATACTAAAATTGTTCTTTTCATCCTTTTAAGTGTTGGTTTTGAGCAATAGTAAAAAAATATAATTGCAGTCTCTCATAACGAAATGTTAAAGAAATATACAAACTGTTAACGCAAAAAAGTAGTAGTTTTGTATGTCAACGAAAAAATAATCTATGAATAACAAACCATTGATATTGGTTACCAATGATGATGGCATTACTGCACCCGGAATTCGAACGCTGATTTCTATAATGAATGAAATAGGTGATGTAGTGGTTGTGGCGCCTGATAATCCGCAAAGTGGAATGGGCCACGCTATCACGGTAAATACTACTTTACGTTGTAATCCTGTAACTGTAGACGAAGGTCCACAATTGGAATACAGCTGTTCCGGAACACCGGCTGATTGTGTTAAAATGGCGGTAAATGAAATTTTAAATAAAAAGCCAGATCTATGCGTTTCAGGGATCAATCATGGTTCAAATGCTTCTTTAAATGTTATTTATTCGGGTACCATGAGTGCTGCAGTTGAGGCAGGCATTGAAGGTGTTCCTGCAATAGGTTTTTCCTTACTTGATTATAATTGGGATGCAAATTTCGAGGCCAGTAAAGAGTTTGTAAAAAAAATCACACTTAATGTTCTAAAAAATAAGTTGCCCGAAGGAATCGTATTGAATGTTAATATACCTGATATGAAAAAAGAAGATATCAAGGGTACAAAAGTTTGCAGGCAAGCACATGGAAATTGGGTTGAAGATTTTGACAAGCGCGTAAGTCCACAAGGTGAAGATTATTATTGGTTGACCGGTAAGTTTGTAAACCTTGACAAAGGAGAGGATACCGATCTCTGGGCCTTAAAAAACGGGTATGTTTCCATCGTGCCTGTACAATTCGATATGACTGCTCATCATTATATTCAAAAACTTAATAGCTGGGGCTTGTAATGAAAAAAGAAATATTTATTGGTTTTTTGGTAGGTATCTTGGCAACGGTCTTTGGTTTTTATCTATATGTAGAATTCGCCTTAACAGGTACTTTCGAAGAAGCGTTAATCGTTATAGGTGAAAAAAGTCTTTATGGAAAAGTATTAGGCTTGGCTGCTATTCCCAATCTTTTGGTATTTTTCTTATTTATAAAAAAACGAAAAGATTATAGAGCAAGAGGTGTTCTGATCGCTACTTTTCTGGTTGCATTTCTTATCTTAATAGCACAATTCTTTTAATCGTGAAGTATTATATTATTGCCGGTGAAGCTTCGGGAGATCTGCATGCCTCTAACTTAATGAAGGCGCTAAGTCAGAAAGATAGCCAAGCAGAGTTTAGGTTTTGGGGAGGAGATCTCATGCAAGATGTTAGCGGTACGTTGGTAAAACATTATCGTGACCTTTCTTTTATGGGTTTTATTGAAGTAATTGCCAACCTTAAAACCATTTTAAAAAATATAAAATTTTGCAAAAAAGACCTTCTCCAATTCAAACCAGATGTTCTTATTTTAGTCGATTATCCGGGTTTTAATTTACGAATAGCCGAATTTGCTAAAAAACAAGGTATTAAAACTCATTATTACATTTCACCTCAGATTTGGGCATGGAAAGAAAACCGTATTCAAGGTATAAAGAGGGATGTTGATGCTATGTATGTTATTTTACCCTTCGAAAAAGATTTCTATGAAAAAAAACATCAATACCCAGTACACTTTGTAGGTCATCCCTTACTAGATGTTATAGCAGTTAGAAAACAAATTAGTATTAAGGCATTTAGAAAAAAGTATGAATTAAACGATAAGCCAATTATCGCTCTCTTACCAGGGAGCAGAAAACAGGAAATAAAACAAATGCTTTCAGTAATGCTGAAAGTGGTTGATAAATTTAATGATTATCAATTTGTGATTGCCGGGGCTCCAAGTCAAGATTATGAATTTTATAGGCCTTTTATAAAAAAAAGTGATGTAAAGTTTATAGACAATAAAACACATGATTTACTTTCCGTGTCTTATGCTGCTTTAGTCACCTCGGGTACTGCAACTTTAGAAACAGCCCTTTTTAAGGTTCCCGAAGTTGTTTGTTATAAGGGTAGTATGATATCCTATCAAATAGGCAAAAGATTGGTCGATATAAAATATATCTCACTGGTCAACCTTATTTTAGATAAGGAATCTGTTACTGAACTCATTCAAAATGATTTCAATGAGAAACGGCTCACCGAAGAATTAACGAAAATATTAGACGATAAGCATAGAGAACAACTATTTCTGGATTATTACGATCTCGAAAAAAAACTTGGAGGAAAAGGTGCAAGTGAGAGAACGGCAGATCTCATTTATAATCGTTAATTCATCCTGAATCAACTATAAATATTCTGTAAAAAAGTAAATAATAGAAGCTAACATAAATCATGTTTTAATCTATTGAAATGCTATAATTTTGTTCAAATATTTCATTCACCTAGTTTAAAATATAGCCTAAAACATGAAAAAAAATGTCATAATTATCGGAGCAGCAGGTCGCGATTTTCACAATTTCAACACCTATTATCGCGGCAATGAAAACTATAATGTAGTAGCTTTTACCGCAGCTCAAATTCCAGATATCGATGGTCGTAAATACCCAACCGAGCTTGCCGGTAACTTCTATCCTGAAGGAATTCCAATTTATGAAGAAAATGACTTAGCAAAACTGATCAAAAAACTTAAAGTCAACGACTGTGTATTTTCTTATAGTGATGTAACTTACAATAAAGTAATGGAAGTGAGTGCCATAGTGAATGCAGCTGGTGCCAATTTCGTACTGTTAGGGCCAGATGACACCATGATTAAAAGTACAAAACCACTCATTGCAGTCGGTGCCGTTAGAACAGGATGTGGTAAAAGCCAAACTTCACGCAGAGTCATTGAATTATTGTTGGCAAAAGGTTTAAAGGTAGTAGCAGTAAGGCATCCTATGCCTTATGGAAATTTAGCCGAACAGGCTGTTCAGCGTTTTGCTAAAATATCAGACCTCGCCAAACACAAATGTACCATTGAAGAAATGGAAGAATATGAACCCCATATTGTTAGAGGTAATGTTATTTATGCAGGCGTAGATTATGAGGCTATTTTAAGGGCTGCTGAAAAAGATCCGAGTGGTTGTGATGTTATCGTTTGGGATGGTGGAAATAATGACTTCCCTTTTTATAAACCCGATCTAAATATTACTATCGTTGACCCACATCGTCCGGGTGATGAATTAAATTATTATCCCGGAGAAGTTACATTAAGACTGGCTGACATTGTTGTTATTAATAAAATGGACACTGCAAGCTCTGAAGGCATACAATTAGTTCGAGAAAATATTGATAAAGTAGCGCCTAAAGCTATTGTTGTAGATGCTGCATCACCAATTAGAGTTGATGATCCATCGGTGATAAAGGGTAAAAAAGTATTGGTAGTAGAAGACGGGCCAACATTAACACATGGCGGAATGAAAATTGGAGCCGGAACAGTGGCTGCTAAGAAATATGGTGCCTCAGAATTGGTTGATCCGAGACCTTTTACAGTTGGAAAATTAAGTGAAACATTTAAAATCTACCCGAATATTGGCACTTTATTACCTGCAATGGGATATAGTGAAAAGCAATTAAAAGATCTGGAAGTTACTATCAATAGCACAGATTGCGATTCTGTAATAATCGGGACTCCCATCGATTTGAGTAGAATTATTAAGATCGACAAACCAAAAACACGCGTTTATTATGACCTACAAGAAATTGGTGATCCAAACTTACAACAAATAATAGACGAATTTGCTAAAAAGCAACATCTTAAAAAGGTTTAGGTTAGAAAAACCGAATCAATAAAAAGAAATATCTAATTGCTAACTTGTAAGTCGGCAGTTAGATATTTTTTTCTAAATATTATCACTAAAATTATCATTCTCAAGAACATCCAAACGGTAAAAGCTATCCAAACGGCATAGAGCTTGAATCCAAAATAGTCTCCAATTAATAAAACGGGAATAAATCCTAAAAAGGTAGCAACCAATAAGGTATTTCTTAAAATTACAGCTTCCGCCAGCCCTTTGAACAAGCCATCAAAAACAAAAGCAATAGCATTTAACGGTTGCATCAATAGTACGATCCAAAAAATACCATAAAAAGCATTTAATACAGACCTTTCATCAGAAAATATATCACCTATAGGTTTATAAAAAATAAAGCATAAGGTCAATAAAACCAGCGCAATTACCATAGCATATTTACTCAGATCGAGACTCAAATTCCATAGGTTTTTATAATCCTTTTCTCCGAGCAATCTCCCCGATACGATATTGCCTACACTGGCGTAACCATCTATAAAAAAGGCAAAAAACAGCCATATCTGAAAGGCTATGGTTTGTGCAGCAATGTAATTGTTACCGTATTTTGTGGCATAAGCATTGGCAAAATACAATGCTATATTTAACGCAAAAGCTCTTATAAATAAATTGAGGCTTAGCATTAACAATCTTTTTATTTCCCGGTTAAACGGTAATGTAAACCTTAATGAAAAAGGTGTTTTCTTTAACATTAAAAATAATGCCATCATGGCCATTATTAGCTGGGCAATGACACTTGCATAAGCAGCTCCTTGAATATGATATGCCGGAATTATTCCTTCAATACCAAAAACAAGTATATAGTCTAAAACAATGTTAATGCTCGCTCCAACAATACTTATGATCATAGGCCAATAAGTATTTTGCAATCCCCTAAAAACCCCAAAAACAGAAAAAACAAATAGTGTTAGCGGTAAGCCGATGGCTCTTATTTTATAATACTCAATGGCATAATTAAAAATAAGACCTTCTGCATTATATAGCTTAAAGATACCTTCAATAAAGAATAAGGTTATAACATATAATAAAAAGCTTAATACGATATTAATAACAATGATCTGTGATGGCAATGTTTTAATTTCATCTAGCTTGTCGGCCCCTAAATATTGCGCTATAATAGCAGAAATTGCTGAGCGCGTCTGAGCTAAGATCCAAAATAAGGCTGATAAGAAAGATCCGGCGATACCAACAGCGGCCAAAGCTTCTGTTGCATTAATATCCATATTACCAACAATGGCAGTATCTGTTATCGATAACAATGGTTCAGCAATACCCGCAATAAGCGCTGGTAATGCTAACTTATTTATTTGTTTGAATGTAACCTTAGGTTTAGAATGCACTTAAAAATAAACTTTCTGAGGATTGCGAAGTTCGTGAAATTATTTATATTGCATTGTTAAAAGAAAAAAACCCCAAACGTCATGAGATGCGTTTGAGGTCTTTAATTAAATAACTCTAAATTTATTTTTCTTTTAATAGTAATTTTTGGTGTATAGGCAATTTTTTTAGATATACTTGTTTATTACTAACACCAAATTTAACTAAGTGATGCATTCAAAAATTACAAAATAAACATAACAGGTTTTTTTCTTAACAAATGGTGCGTTTTATACAATAAACGGTAATTTATATTTTCACTTTTTCATACTAAAACTCTGAAAACTCTGAAATACATACCGCTACAGCTTGTTTTATTTCTAATTATTGGAATTTTAATCGGGTTTTTCTTTCCTTCCAACCCCAATTTGGTAGGATTGGGATTACTGATGGGCTGTGTGATTTTGGTCATTATTTTTTTGATTTTCCGCAAATCAATATCCATCAATTATTATTTTACGTTTTTCACTTTTCTCATTTTTATTTTAATAGGAATAGCTGCAATAACTTTTAAAAAAGATCTTTTAAAGAAAAATCATTATACCCACTTTTTATCTGACAACTATAGGTCAATTATTGAGATAGATGATATTTTAAAACCAAATTCTTATTACGAGAATTATAATGCGAAGGTGATTCAACTAAATTCCAAGAAAGTATTTGGAAAAATTAAGGTAAATGTTTATAAAGATAGCATCAAAGAGCGATTTAAGGTAGGTGACCAAATAGTGCTAATTCAAAAATTCGATGCTATTCAACCTCCCTTAAATCCGTATCAATTCAATTATAAAAATTATTTGAAAAATAAGCAAATCTACCACCAGGTTTCAATCAAAAATAACGAGTATTTATATTTAAATAACAATAGGAAGTCGTTTAAAAGATGGGCTTATACATTGAGAGAACAGGTTAATAAAGCGCTTATAGAAAATGGATTTAAAGGAGAAGAGCTTGCCATTATAAACGCCTTGTTATTGGGACAACGACAGGATATTTCTGAAGAAGTTATGCAAAATTTTCAAAAAGCTGGTGCTGTTCATATTTTAGCGGTATCCGGGTTGCATATCGGAATTATAATGCTATTGTTAAACTTTTTATTAAAACCCTTAGAAATATTAAAAAAAGGATCAGAGATTAAATTAGTTTTGGTAGTATTATTTTTATGGTTCTTTGCATTTGTAGCGGGATTATCACCCTCTGTCGTAAGAGCTGTAACCATGTTTACAGCAGTTGCGATAGCTTTAACTTCGAAGAACACTATCAATACCTATAACTCTTTAATAATTTCAATATTCATTTTATTGTTAATCAATCCCTATTATCTTTTTGAGGTTGGGTTTCAGTTGAGTTATCTGGCTGTTTTCTTTATTGTTTGGCTACAGCCAATGTTATATAAACTATGGAAACCTAAATTAAAACTAGCTGATTATTCCTGGCAACTTTTAACCGTTTCAACGGCCGCGCAATTGGGTGTTTTACCATTAAGCTTGTATTATTTTCATCAATTTCCCGGTTTATTTTTTATGTCGAATTTAATTATTATTCCCTTTTTAGGAATGATATTGGGTTTTGGCATACTTATAATTTTACTTGCTTCCCTAAAAATATTACCAGCCTTTCTAGCATTGTTTTATGAAAAAATAATTTTTTTATTAAACCAAACGGTTGGCTGGATTGCACAACAAGAATCTTTTTTCTTTCAAAATATTTCGTTTAGTATTATCTCATTAATTTTCACATATCTTTTTATCGTATCATTTTTCAAATGGTTTGAAATTAAGAAACCTAATTATTTAATAATAACTTTATTCGCCCTGATTCTCTTACAAACAAATTTCCTCATTGAAATATATAAGAGTAGTGCCATTAATGAATTTATAATATTGAATAAAAGCCGTCAATCTGTTTTAATTCAACGAACCGGTCAAAAGGTCTCTATAGATCATACACTTGAGAACCTTGATCTTTATGAGGATAGCAGTATAAAATCTTATCTTATCGGCTCGAATACAGATATTTTATTCGCTGAAAATAAACTTAAAAATGTATATGCATTAGGCAAAAAGAAATTAATGGTGGTTGATAGCCTGGCTGTTTATTTACTCAAAAAAAACAAACCGGATATCATACTTTTAACTACATCGCCAAAAATTAATTTAGAAAGGCTTATCACAGAGGTAGATCCTAAATTAGTTATAGCAGATGCCTCCAATTACAAAAGCTACGTTTCATTGTGGCAAAAAACTTGTAAAAACAACAATATTAAATTCCATTACACCGTTAAAGATGGGGCATTTATAGAATAGCCATAACCTTATAGCCTCTTACAATTTTAACTATATTTGCGTTTTATGAAAATTAATAAAATCATATGAAAATTATTGTCCCTATGGCGGGAATAGGTTCACGCCTTAGACCACATACTTTAACTATTCCAAAACCCCTAACTTTAATAGCAGGGAAACCAATAGTTCAAAGATTAGTAGAAGATATTGCAAAAGTGTTAAATCAAAAAATTGATGAAATTGCCTTTGTCATAGGGCCTACATTTCCGGCAAATACCAATAAGAAATTATTAGATATTGCAAAAAATTTAGGTGCTAAAGGCGTTGTTACTATTCAAAAAGAGGCTTTAGGTACTGCGCATGCTATTCAATGTGCTAAGGAATCTCTTCAAGGACCATGCGTTGTGGCATTTGCAGACACGCTCTTTAAAGCCGACTTTAGGCTTGATTCGAAAGCAGATGGGGCGATATGGGTTAAAAAGGTTGACAACCCGAGTGCATACGGGGTTGTTAAAACAAAAGATGGTGTTATTACTGATTTTGTTGAAAAACCACAAAAATTTGTTTCAGACATGGCTATTATCGGTATCTATTATTTTAAAAATGGGGAGATCTTAAGGGATGAAATTCAGTATTTACTGGATAATAATATAACCGAAAAAGCAGAATTTCAACTTACCAATGCGCTGGAAAATATGAAGCAAAAAGGAATGAAATTTGTTCCCGGTCAAGTTGATGAATGGATGGATTGCGGAAACAAAGAAATAACGGTAGAAACCAATAGCCGTATGTTGCAATTCGCACATGAAGATGGTAAAAACATGGTTTCAGATAATGTGATTTTGGAAAATTCTGAAATTATTCAACCCTGCTATATTGGTGATAACGTAAAATTAATAAATACCATTATTGGCCCCAATGTTTCACTTGGCACAAATTGTGTAGTAGAAAATTCGAAGATTAAGGATTCTTTGATTCAGACCAATACCAATATTAAAAATGCTAAACTGGCAAATTCGATGATTGGTAATAACGTAGTTTATAATGGTGATTTTACCTCAATTAGTATTGGGGATTACTCTATACTTAGTTAGAAGAAATGTTGAAACCGGTTAACCAGTTTATTATTTTATTTTTCCTTGGCATGTCAATATTTGGATTTGCTCAGCAGGATTCGTTAGCCAATGCTTATATAGCACAAAAAAACATTGAAGAATTACAAAATGAACAGAATGATCTCAACTTTCAAAATTTTTTCTTTGAGGCTTTACGGCAAAAAGCCATTGGTAATTTTGATAAGGCTATTGTAGCATTGGAAAATTGTCAAAATATAATTCCTGATGAAATAGCTGTAAATTTTGAATTTGGAAAGAATTATTTTGAATTAGAAAGATACTTGGAGGCCGAATCCTATACGAAAAAGGCTTTAGATAAAGAACCCGAGAATATTCATTTACTTTTGCTTTTAAAGAAAATTTATAACAAACAAAGCAATTTCAAAGACGCATTAGAAATTCAAAAAAAAATAGTTGATAAGAACCCCGATTCTCAATTAGATCTTGTTATCCTTTATATAAAAAACAACCAAATTGACAATGCCCGAAAATTATTAGTTGATCTGGAAAAACAAGGAACATTAGCCGAGAATTTAATTCCTTTTAAGGAATCTTTATTCGAAGGTCAAGTGTTAAATTCTAATGCTCAAAAAGAAAGCAAGCCCCTTGATAAACAAACTGTTGATGAATTAAAGATTGCTTACAGAACAAATAAATCCTTCAATGTCTTAAAGGAGATCCTAATAAAACTAAATGCCAAAAAACAATATTTGGAATTGGAAAACATAAGCAACGATGCCCTAGAATTATTCCCTGCACAACCAATGGTTCATTTAATGAATGCCAGGGCTTTAAATCAGATGAGGCAATACCATAAAGCGTTGGCCGTGTTAGAAAATGGGCTGGACTATGTAGTGGATGATATTTTATTAGAAGCTGATTATTATGAACAAATGAGTTTAAGTTATAAAGGGTTAAGCCAAAATGTAAATGCATCGAAATACTTTAATATGGCGGTATCCTTGCGTCAAAAAAAATCATAAATGAAGAATAAAATTATCGGTATACTCTTCGTTGTAACAAGTGTTTTTGGATGCAAGTCTGCTAAAATTAGCAGTTCGAATATAAACAAAGGTATGACAGCTAATAATGTGATAACAAAACATTATGACAACGCATTCGATAAGGAAACCATCAGCGCAAAATTAAAAGTAAAATATATTGGTAAAAGCAATTTACCGGGTGTTACGGCCTCTTTGCGTGTTAAAAAAGATGAAGCGATCTGGATAAGTATTTATAAGCTAGGATTTCCAATTGGTAAGGCTTTAATTACGCCCCAAAGAGTGAGTTACTATGAAAAAATTAACAGAACATATTTTGATGGTGATTTTACCTTATTGAGTAATTGGCTAGGTACAGAACTTGATTTTGATAAAGTGCAGAATTTATTGATTGGCCAGGCTATATTAAATCTAAAAAATGAGAAGTTTAATATTGGTTTACATCAAAACAAATATCTTCTGAAACCAAAAAAAGAAGCCGATCTTTTTAATATCATGTTTTTAATTAATCCCGATAACTTTAAGATCAATAGTCAAGAAATAAATCAAAAAGAAAGTAATAAAAAATTGGTTATTGGATATAAAGATTACAATAAGGTTCAAGGTGTCGTTTTTCCTAAGGAAATTCATATTGAAGCTTCCGACACAAAAAATACGTCACTCATCAATGTCAATTTTAGATCGGTTGTATTCAATAATCCTGTAAGTTTTCCATTTTCCATTCCAAATAACTATAAACGAATAAAATTATAGTAAGCAATATTAATATGTTTAATAAATGTAATTTAAATA
>Ga0224506_10002326_pt1 | contig 12972 bp, 14 predicted proteins | sample SF_Jan12_sed_USG_2_FD_169108 | JGI IMG/M metagenome (GOLD analysis project Ga0224506, IMG submission 169108) | Sediment microbial communities from San Francisco Bay, California, United States - SF_Jan12_sed_USGS_8_1 | ecosystem: Environmental > Aquatic > Marine > Sediment | place: USA... | reverse complement strand
ATTCTTTGTTAAAATCCGTCCAAAGCTTGCTCAGACTATGACCAGTCTCCGGATGGATCAAATTGGGCTGAATATCACAGAATGGACGCAAAACAAACGCATTAAACAAGATTTCTTGGCGTGGCAACTGAATCTCACCAAATTGTCCTGCTAAATCACCAAAGGTTAAAATATCAATATCCAGCGTTCGAGCACTATATTTTGAGCCGCTTCGATCCCTGCCGTGTTGGTCTTCAACCCGCTTTATCCAGGCATTTAATTCAAACACGTCCATCGAAGTTTCTATTCCGACGACCATATTAAGAAAATCATCACCCTCAAAGCCAACAGCCTGACTTTCATAGACTGGCGAACAGACCAAAGTACCAAACTTTGCTTCAAGAAGGTTCAGTGCAGAACCAATATGCGAATAGCGATGGATATTACTACCGAGACTCAAATAAACCGAAGACATCATCAAGCCGGAAACTCACGAATAATATTAACACCCACTGACTGGGCATTGGCTACCGCTGTCGGCTTATATACGGTTACTACCACACGCCTTACCCCATACTTTTCATTGATCATTTTGGCAGTATGTTCCGCCACCGATTCAATCAATTCAAAGCAGCTACTTTCAACTAGAGACAAAACGTCTCGAGATAGGTCAAAATAATTAAGTGCATCTGACAGCTTGTCAGATTCACCTGCGATTTTGTTGTCCCATGCCATTTCCAGGTCCAGAATCAGTCGCTGTTTAATTGTACGCTCCCAATCATAAACCCCAATAACGGTTTCCACTTCTAACTGATTAATAAAGACAGTATCCATCACAACACCTCGGGTACGCACAGCTCAGATATAGACCACCGAGGTTTGGGGGTCACTTCAAGGCTCGCGCGCTCTCCAGCCAAGACTCTCTGACTACCAGCATAAGCGATCATCGCACCATTATCGGTACAGAACTCAAGCCGAGGATAAAACAACTCAACGTTTTCTTTTTTGGCCATTTCAGAAAGGCGTTTTCTAAGATGCTGATTCGCACTTACACCTCCAGCAATCACTAGAGTATGGAGTCCGGTAGCCTGAATTGCCCGACGGCATTTAATTAACAAAGTTTCAACAACCGCCTCCTGAAATCCATATGCAATATCTGCTTTGTCCTTATCTGAAACCTCTTCATTTTCAGCCTGTTTGGCAATTGCGATTCGAACCGCTGTTTTTAAACCGCTAAAGCTAAAATCCATTCCCGGACGATCGACCATTGGCCGAGGAAACTTAAACCGCCCGGGTTCACCCTTTTCTGCCAGCCTGGATAACAAAGGGCCTCCCGGATAGGGTAAACCCATCATTTTTGCTGTTTTATCAAACGCTTCACCAGCGGCATCATCAAGAGTATCTCCCAGCAATTCGTAGCTACCGATTCCCTGTACGTTTATTAATTGGGTATGTCCACCACTAACCAACAGAGCGACAAAAGGAAATTCTGGTGGATGCTCTTCTAACATGGGTGCCAAAAGATGGCCTTCCATGTGATGCACAGCAACCGCCGGCACCCCCCAGGCCATAGCCATACTTCTGCCCACCGTAGCGCCAACCATCAACGCGCCAATTAATCCCGGTCCCGAAGTAAAGGCAACCGCATCAACCTCACCCCAGGCCAAATTAGCTGAGTTAAAACACTCTTTTATTAATCCGGGTAGTTTTCGAACATGATCACGACTGGCCAGCTCAGGAACAACACCGCCATATTCAGCATGCATTTTTATCTGACTATAGAGCACATGGGCCAGTAAGCCTTGCTCTGTGCAGTAAATTGCGACACCCGTTTCATCACAACTGGTTTCAATGCCCAGTACACGCATGGATAATTCCCTAAAACACAACAATCAATGAAGCTGCCATAATAAAGCCCACGTAAAAGACATTAAAGCTTTATTGCAAGGGAATCGGGTTTTATCCTCTAGTTTTTACGAGCCGACAAAATAAAAAACGTTATTTCCACATAGAGTAAGCAAACAATCTGACTCATCCAATTTGAAAACAATAAAACAAACGCAGAAATAAGCTTTTGACTTGTAAGCTCGCTATCTGTAAAATCCGCCGCCTCTTAAACGGAGCTCAATCCGATTAAGATCACTCATAAAATTTAGTTAATTAACCAAAAAAGGTTTATTTTAATGCCAAACGTAAAAGTTAAAGAAAACGAACCATTTGACGTCGCACTGCGTCGTTTCAAGCGTTCTTGCGAAAAAGCAGGTGTACTTGCTGAAGTTCGTCGTCGCGAATTTTTCGAAAAGCCAACCTGGGTACGTAAGCGTAAAGCAGCAGCAGCTGTTAAGCGTCACCAGAAGAAAGTATCTCGTGAGTCACGTAGATTGGTACGTTTGTACTAAGTTAAATTTCTACCCCAATTAATGTGTCTTCCACGGAGTAAATATGAGTCTTAAAATCGAGATTCAAGAAGCAATGAAAACAGCTATGAAAGCCAAAGATAAGCCAACACTATCTGCGGTGCGCCTGATTCTTGCAGAAATTAAACGTGTGGAAGTCGATGAACGTATTGAGCTGTCAGATGACACCCGTGTTTTAGCCATATTGGATAAAATGCAAAAACAACGTCGTGATTCAATTAGCCAGTTTGAGAGCGCTGGCCGTGATGACCTGGTAGCTATAGAGAAAGCCGAAATGGAGGTGATTACTAAATTTTTACCTGACCCCCTCTCTTCTGAGGAACTTATTACCATTATTGATTCAGCAATCAGCCAGTCTGGTGCTGCATCTATAGCCGATATGGGCAAAGTAATGGCACTGGTTAAACCACAGACTCAGGGTCGGGCCGATATGAGTGAAATTAGCAAGGCGGTTAAGAGCCGCCTTGGCTGATTCTAATATTTTACATGCTATGCTTGTTGAATATTAAAACTTAAGGATACTGTCCCCATGGACAGAGGTAAAATCCCTCAAACGTTCATTGATGATCTATTGTCACGCGTCGATATTATTGACGTCATATTGCCACGCATTAAACTTAAGCGCGCAGGCCAGAATCATATGGGTCTCTGCCCATTTCACAATGAAAAATCTCCTTCTTTCAGCGTAAATCAAAACAAACAGTTTTTTCACTGTTTTGGATGTGGCGAAGGCGGCAACGCAATTACCTTTTTGATGGAATATGAACACCTCGATTTTGTGCCCGCCATAGAAGAACTGGCCCGTATTGCCGGCGTTGAAGTCCCTAGAGACGAATCCCCACAGGACATCCATAAGAACAAACAACAACGCGCCCTGTACGACATTCTCAAAAAAGCGGCTGAGATTTATTACGACAACCTCAAAAACAGCCCACAAAAACAACTCGCCATTAATTATTTGAAAGCTCGCGGCCTGACTGGACAGACAGCAAAGCAGTTCCAAATAGGCTTTGCACCCGATGCCTGGTCCAACTTACTGGAGAAACTGAAATCCGAGGGGATCGACCTGCAGCTGTTAGTATTGGCAGGATTGGTTGTCGAAAATGACAACGGCAAAACCTATGATCGCTTTAGAAACCGCATTCAATTTCCAATACGCGACGCCAGAGGGCGTTATATAGGCTTTGGTGGTCGAGTCATTAATCCCAATGACAAACCTAAATACCTGAACTCTCCAGAAACACCAGTCTTCCATAAAGGCAAAGAACTATATGGCCTCTATGAAGCAAAAATGTCAAACCGTCAGCTAACCAAAGCACTTATTGTTGAAGGCTATATGGATGTCGTTGTACTTGCACAGTATGGAATTCGATACGCCATGGCCACATTGGGTACGTCAACAAGCCAGGTACATCTTGAGCGTCTATTTAAAATTCTTTCAGACGTGGTCTTTTGCTTTGATGGCGACAAAGCAGGCAGAGCCGCTGCCTTTAGAGCCCTGGAAGTTGCCATACCCATGCTAGAAGATGGACGCCAAATTCGTTTCATGTTTCTACCTGACGGGGAAGACCCTGACAGCCTGATACAAAAAGAAGGAAAAGAGGCTTTCGAAGAGAGAATACGACATGCCCTGCCCCTTATAGAGCTCATATTTCAAAATGAAAAGGACCAGGTAGACTTTGAGTCCCTTGACGGCAAAGCAAGCTATGCGAAAGCCGTAATTTCCTGGATAAACAAGCTACCCCCCAAGGGATTAATCCGCTCGCTTGCAATCAAACGGCTTGCAGACATTACTGGCCTGGATGCCGATCAATTAAAACAACAACTGATAGAGTTACCAACACCACAGTATGCACAACCAGCTGCTGAATCCAGGCATCAAGACGTGACACCAGTAGAAAATATCCAATCAACACACATTGATATAAGCTCAACTTTTAACAAAAAAAACCAGTCGATTTTGACCCCCGCTATGAAATTAATTGCCAATATCATACGACTGCCAGAGTTAAGACACGAGTTAAACATACCGGCTTTAATTGACAACGATGCATCAGATGTTCGACTGTTACTTAACATTATTGACTTGCTTAACTCAAGGCCACGAGAACTTACCGAGCCACTATTATTATTACAGTGGTTAAAAGAACAAGGTCTGGAAAAGCCACTTCTCTTCATAAGCGAATCTGATTACTTTTGGCTGCCCAAACCTGGCTCTCCAATAGAACCAAAAGCCTGGATTAAAGAACAATTTGAAAAAAACAGGCAGTATTTAATAGAAAAATTGCCCGATGATGAGTATTTGGCCTTGAAAAATCGCATGACCAACCATACATCAGAGGTTACGGAAGAAGAAATTAATCGTTTCAATGAGCTCACCAAAGCGCGAAAACGATATAGAGCAAAATAGCTCTGGCAAATAACGAGCCGGGCAAATCGTAACCCGGCCGACCGTATGCTTCGAATTTATAGTCGCTGTCTGAAAAATCAGACTGGCGTAGAATGCCATTATTAGGCTATAATATCCGGCTACATTTCTCTTTCCTGAAACTTAACTTTATTACGGATTCACATTGTTTATGGCGGATAAACAAAAACAGCAGTCACGCCTCAAGGTCTTGATTGCTAGAGGAAAAGAACAAGGTTTCCTGACCTATGCTGAAGTCAATGACCACCTTCCCGAAGATATTGCTAGTCCAGAGCAGGTCGAAGAAATCATCCAGATGATTAACGACATCGGTATTCAAGTTTTTGAAACCGCTCCAGACGCAGATCAACTGGTAATGGAAGGTTCTGGCAGCGCAGATGATGACGATGCTAGCGAAGAAGCAGCGGCGGCACTTGCTGCCGTAGAAAATGATACCGGCAGAACGACTGACCCCGTTCGTATGTATATGCGAGAAATGGGTACAGTTGAACTATTAACCCGTGAAGGGGAAATTGTTATTGCCAAACGTATCGAAGAAGGCTTGCGTGAAGTTATGCATTCTTTGGCCCATTTCCCGGGTAATGTTGAGCAAATCCTTGCAGCCTATGCCTTATCTCAAGAAGAAGAAGGTCGGCTTAGCGATGTCATCATTAGCTTCCTTGATCCCGATGACGAAATATCTCAACCTGTTATTGTCAGCGACGTTAAAGTCGAAGACAAAAAAGATGACGATGATGATAGCAAAGATGATGACGACGACGCCGAGGAAGAGGAAGAAGATACCGGGCTGGACCCAGAATTGGCACGCGTTCGTTTTGAAGAACTATCAGAATACTTTAAGTTGGCTGATACTGCGATAACCAAGCATGGTCGCTCTTCCAATGAAGCAAAAGAAGCTTTGAATGCATTAGGCGAAATTTTTGCTCCCTTTAAATTAACTCCAAAACAGTATGACGATCTCTTGTTACGAACTCGTGGCGCAGTAGCCATTATCCGTGAGCAAGAAAAGCGTTTTCTGGATATTTGCACCAAAAATATCAGAATGCCACGTAAAGAATTCCTTGAAGGCTTTATCGGCAATGAACTGAATCAGGAATGGTTAGAAGAACTTCTAAACCACCCAACCTACGCAGACAGTCTGGTAAAGTATGAAGTTGAACTTCGTCGTGCCCAACGTAAATTGCGTCAGCTACAGGCAAAAGTTGGTCTGACTATTGGTGAAATAAAAGATATACATCGTAGTATCTCAATTGGTGAAGCTCGTGCCCGTCGCGCCAAAAAAGAAATGGTTGAAGCCAACCTACGACTGGTTATTTCTATTGCCAAAAAGTACACCAACCGTGGTTTGCAGTTCCTCGATCTAATTCAGGAAGGCAATATTGGTCTAATGAAAGCCGTTGATAAGTTTGAATACCGCCGTGGTTATAAGTTCTCTACCTATGCCACATGGTGGATTCGACAGGCAATTACCCGATCTATTGCCGATCAGGCGCGCACTATTCGTATTCCGGTTCACATGATTGAAACCATCAATAAGCTGAATCGCATCAGCCGACAGATGCTCCAGGAAATGGGCCGTGAAGCGACGCCAGAAGAATTGGCAGAGCGCATGGATATGCCAGAAGACAAGATTCGCAAAGTACTGAAAATTGCTAAAGAACCAATCTCTCTTGAAACTCCAATCGGCGACGATGAAGATTCAAGCTTGGGCGACTTTATCGAAGACAGTACACTGGATAGCCCGGTTGATTCTGCAACAGGTGCAAGCCTTGAAGAATCAACTCGCGAAGTTTTGTCTGGTTTAACAGCCCGTGAAGCCAAAGTATTAAGAATGCGATTCGGCATCAATATGAATACAGACCATACTCTAGAAGAAGTCGGCAAACAGTTCGACGTAACCCGAGAGCGTATTCGTCAAATTGAAGCCAAAGCCCTTCGAAAACTTCGTCATCCGAGCCGTAGTGAACACCTGCGAAGCTTTATCGACGAGCACTAGCAGTTAAAAAAACCGGATCAAAGATCCGGTTTTTTTGTTTCTAGCCTCAAATAACTGATTTTCATAACTTTTTTAATCCAAAGCGCTGGCACAAACTAAATATGCTGGTTATAATCCGCGCCACTTCATAAGTATTCATCTATGAATCTGTGGGGGCCTTTAGCTCAGTTGGTTAGAGCATCCGACTCATAATCGGCAGGTCCGCGGTTCAAGTCCGCGAAGGCCCACCATTTTTTTAAAAATGGTGTTCCCGACAGATTAATTTCCAATAAATTCAGCACAACTCCAGACTATCTTTCTTATTCGGTATTTTATTATGACAATTATTCGTTGGTTCGTTGGTGCATTGATTCTGTTTTTTGAAAAGACATTAGTCCCTAAAAGTATTCAGCGTGATGCCGCTACTCAAGCCAAGGTCGATGAAGAGACCGCCAAGCTGACCCTGTATCAATTTCAGTCTTGCCCTTTCTGCGTAAAGGTTCGTATGAACATGAAACGCCAAGGCTTAACCATCAAAACCAAAGATGCCAAGCGCAGTGATGAAGCCCGTGGTGAATTATTAGTGGGTGGCGGTAAGTTGAAAGTACCTTGCCTGAAAATTGAAAACGAAGCCGGAGAAACAACCTGGATGTATGAATCGTCGGATATTATTGCGTATCTTGAAGGGCGGTTTATGGGGAAGCAGGTTTAGTCGCCTCAATGGGCATGATTTCTCCCTACTAGAAGCGTCAATGTTTACAGAAGATCTGGCATACAATGGGGAATACTTAAAGCTTCTCTTAATATTTGTTTCTGCAGAGATTGCATTCCAGACAAGACGACAGCCTGCATGCAAGCGACCACAAATAACCCGTTTACATTCTTCATTACATTTTCGATCAATAATGATGGATAGCCTTTCATATGCCGATTAATAGGGTGTATTCCTGCGTGCGTATACGAATTCATAGCCTTCCAGTTATGTTCTTTAAATCTTGCTAAGGTATCGTAAACATTTTTTGGTGCTTTCTTTTCTATTGCAGCCATCATTTGTGCAACTTGCGGCATGTTTTTAGCAGCTTGCTCAGTATCCAAATTTAACTCTGCGGATAACTTTTCAATATCATTATCGTTGGCACAAAATAGCAGCCAGATTGATCTCAATAATGATTCAAACTGAGCACGATGGATTGTCATAGCAGATGACAAAAAATCACCTTCGAGCAATGTACTAGTAGCATGGTAATGCTCAATTGATAGTGAACAAGCTACATCACTCAACCTAACCCTTGTTGTGTCGTCCGTAAGCGGCAAGCGAATTATTGCTAATAAGTTTTCAGCCAACTTCTTTGACGAGGGGAAAATATCCATTTATGACAATTCTCGAAGCATTGTTCTATCCAATTTGCGCTTCCTTCCATTCGTTATACTTATCCCTTAAACAACGACCGCAAGGCCTATACCCTGTAGCAATTGCATCTTCTTCATTGGAAAAGAATACCCTATGTTGCGTATAACCTTTCGATAAAGATGAGTTTGCAGCAGAACAATCAAGCCGACCATAAATTTTAGCTTTGCTGTTGCCGCCAAGTTCGCCAGGCACTTCACTCAAAACAGTTTCACCTGTGGGAGATAGCAACTTATAGGTTTTACCTGTCATGAAACTATTCCTTAGTCAATTTCAGAAGACGTGGTCGGAAGGCATTTACAAAGCCATTTATCGTCAACTCAAAAAATTTCTTTGCTTCATCGGCTTGACTATCCAGAGGCCACTCAGAATCAGGAAATCGACGATCAACTTTAATTTTGCGATCTTGAACGTCCCACTCCACCTCAAAAGGTAATTCAGAATTAATTTGATCTCTTATCTCTAGCATACTTTCAAACAATTCCATGCCGCGATCATTTGAACCAAACCGGACAAAGCAGCCAATCTCCTTCGTCGTCTTGAAGAAGTAACTATTAATCCAAGCAGTTCTCCCACCTGGCGGCAAGTTAAAAGCCCTGTCAGCCGTGCTCATCGGACTTGGCATTTCTTGTTCGGGATCATCAAGCTGTAATGAATTGAAGAAGTCTGACCAGAATTCTAAATACCACTTACCAAGGTCAGAATTGGAGTAATGTTCATTTGTAAAACTTTGTTCATCGGGTTCAGACCTATCTTGGGAGGAAGATGAAGTTAACAAAACTTGCCTAACCACTTCTTTGGTTTTCAACAACACGCGAGGCTGGATAAACGTTAACTCTTCATCTTCTGTTTGAAACACAGCAGCTTCAATCATTCCCAACGTAAAGCGCATCTGAGCAGCTGAATCCAAAAATTCAACAATTGCTTGAGCATCTTGTCGGATTCCATCACCTGCTATAACTAGCATGAAGTCACCTTTCTCAAGTGACTGTGTTACACCATCATGTAATTGCGCCTCATCGACTTCAGGGTACTTTTGAGAAACCAACTTATAAACAGAATTTCCTTTTACTCCTGTACGGATACTTACCTGTCGCTGTAGGTCAGCATACGACCAAGACACCAACTCTTTGGCGTAGTCGAGTATCTGCCCAATAACCTTCCTTCTTGCTTCAGGGTTTTTGAATAACTTTAACTCGACAACAACTAACTTGCCCTGAGGCGTCACGTAAACAATATCTATCGGTCCCGCCGGAGTTGAAAGCTCAGTACACAGAGGAATTAAACTTTGAAAGGCAGGGTTAATCTCATGGAGTGGTATGCTGTCGGGGTTTTCAAATAAACGGCTCTGCAACCATGCTTCGTCATAGTCACCACCAAATTTCAGCTTTTTAAGTGAGCGTCCTTGTGTTCCGCCCTCTAACAATATTGGTTCAGGCATTCAGGTTCCCTCCTAAGACATTTATAAATTCAGAAAAAATATTTATTTAGCTAACCCTATTCAACGGTGGCAGCTCACCGTATGTTTCAATATATTCTTTTAGAGTCGAACTTTCTTTTTCTTTGGGATTATTAGATTGGATCAGCTTTACATGAAGACTTTCGTAAGGAAACTGAGTTGAAATCCCTACATGATCTTTATGCCTAGCACCACACTCATGGTTTCGAGACAAATGATCAGGTGACAGACTTTTTTTCAAATCAATTACTCGATCTAGAAAACTTTGCGCCATACCAATATAAATGACACCATCGCTATCAGTTCCTAGTAATCTCTGAATCGGAATTTGTACACCATGCTGATCGTCACACGAAAGAATGTATACCCCTCCAGCATCTCCAAACTCATCATTAATGTCATACCAAAACCTGTCTGATGATATCCTTAGTTTCATTTTATATGTCTCCCTTAATTCCTTTATGAAAACTTAACCGCGCAAATCCCAGTATCTTATATGGAGAAGACCTCTCCAACACCAGTCCCTAAAATACTGAGGTTAATCACTATGAACAATTCTATCCGCATTATCAAGCGAACGACCTGCCCTAAGATCACCGCTTCAGCCAATGGTCAACTAACCTATGACGTTTCCGACGAGTCCTACCTACTGCGCATCACAGCTAATCCCGGTGGTGGCTTCTTCAGCAATGAATGGGTCACACTCAAAAGCATCACTGATATTTTAAAAAAACACCCCAACACATTGCTTAAAGCCCCCGTATTCAAACCATTATTTGAATCTCTAGGCGGCAATAATCATGGGTTTCTGGCGGCAGCATTGCGCCATGAGGGGATTATCTTAGCTGACGATAAATATGTCCGTTCGAACCAGGGTATCGGTGTCAGGACTTGTATTTGACACTCCTGAACATAACGACCGGTATATTCAATGTACCATCCCCAATTCACCAACACTCACATACCCCTTATCGTTGTTTGGAACCAGATTCTATATATCACGAGCTTGTTAATTTCTGCTAATCCCCCCTAAACTAGCCCCCAAAACCAATTAATTTTTAATCACAAATTACTCTCAAAACTCGCTTACTTTTCCTTGTTTTATCCCCCAAACAGACTAAAATTATACTGTATGTATAAACAGTTATCGGGGTTTTTATGGGCATATATCAAAGGGAACTTGAACCAGAATTTTCTATTGTCGTCCCTCCTAAAAACAATAGTGATTTGGAAAATGAGATCACACTATTGGCGGGTCACATTAACGCAGCGACCTATCGATTTTTAAAACTCATTGCCGAATTTGATAAAAGAGAAGCCTGGGGTGATTTTGGTATAAAGTCTTGCGCACACTGGCTCAATTGGAAATGTGGTCTTGCTATTGGAGCAGCGAGAGAGAAAGTCCGTGTGGCACGTCGATTAGCTGAATTACCCAAAATTGATCATGCGTTTTCCACCGGCGCATTGAGTTATTCTAAGGTCAGGGCAATGACGCGAGTAGCGACTGTAGAGACCGAAGAGTTTTTATTGATGATTGCTGAAGCAGGCACTGCGAATCACATGGAATTGTTGGTTCGTAAAAAACTACAGGTTGATCGCCTGAATAGTGAACAGGTTGATGAACGCCAGCAAGAAGCAAGGGCAGTGAGCTGCCATCAGGATGAAAATGGTATGTGGATTATTCATGCGAAACTACCACCCGAAGAAGGTACTTTGGTGGTTAAAGCGCTTGAAGCCATTGTAGATAATGCGTCTGAAGTTCAGGAAGATAACAAGGAAAAAAACGTTTCCGCGGAGACGCTTTTAGTTGAATCATTTGAGACGGATTCTGTATCCAAATCAACCTTTCCGCAGAAACGCGCAGATGCATTATGCGCAATGGCCGAGCATTATATAGCCTCTTACCAAAATGACACTGGAATACAGTCACTGGTAGGTGCTGAACGCTGCCAAATCATGTTACATGTCGATATTAACACCCTGATGAGTCACACGGCAGGGCATAAACAACACAAACATCTGCAACACTGCGATATGAATAATCAGTGGATATCGGCAGCAACCGCACGACGATTATCTTGTGATGCCAGTCTGGTAACGGTTTTGGAAGATGAGTTCGGTAATGTTCTAAATATTGGCAGACGCTCCAGAACCATTCCTCCCGCAATCAAACGCGCCTTGAGTATTCGAGATACCACCTGTCGTTATCCTGGCTGTTGTGAACGAAAATACGTTGATGCTCATCATATAAAACATTGGGCCGATGGTGGCGAAACTAAGCTAGATAATCTTGTAACACTCTGCCGTCATCACCATAGAAAACTGCATCAGGGAGTATTTGAAATAGTGGTCGAAACCGGGGTTGAAGCTGTTGGCAATTCATCTTGTATTATTTTTAAGACCAGTTGTGGTGACACCATTAATAGCTGCTTTTTGCCGCAATTTCATGAAGACGTCTCCGCGGAAACGAATATCATTTACCTGGCTGATAACTTTGGTTGGATAGATGAGACCAGCGCAACAAATCGTTGGGCAGGAGATAAGATGGATTATTCGATGGCACTGGATGCATTGATGGGATAGTAGGAAATTAAATGGGGTATTTACAGCATCACACAAAAGGTCCCTTTAGCGAAATGTGTCCAACAATACGCCGTCACTATAAATTTGCTTTATTGACCTAAATCATAAGCAATATACAATAACACTAAAACAACGAGAGCAAAGCTTTCACACCCAATACTCTAATTCATACAAGATAATTTCATTTAAGCTTAGATTAACTTTCAAACAGAACAGCACCGTAATCTTGAGAACATTGAAGTGGAAATATCGCGTTAAAAATAACTGCGATTATCCCGCAAACCAGCCAAAGGACTTACCAATGAACGTAATCTCCAAAATTGTTCCTGTCATATCTATTGCCCTGTTATCGGGATGCGCTACTTACCAGGGTACTGTTATCCCTAAGCCAGAAGGTAAATATGAAGTAATATCAACGGGCAGTTCTAAGGACGCGTCAATGAAAGACGCTCTTGGCACAGCAGGTAAGACATGCACTGATCAGATGAAACGACATGTGATTCTGAATAGCCAGACCGAGTACCAGGGAGCCATTAAAGAAGATGTAAAAGACTCCATTAATAATGTCCTGAAAATTGCCAATATGACCTCCAAAAACAATTACGGCAGTGCATCTGGAGATGAGGACTATAAGACAACCCTTGAGTTTATCTGCGAATAGCACTGGTAGTCTAAAATGCGGCAGATAGAAACTCTCTAGCAGAGAAACCGCTCCGTAGTCCG